>Ga0116104_1000040_pt1 | contig 129937 bp, 147 predicted proteins | sample June2015DPH_4_15_FD_89715 | JGI IMG/M metagenome (GOLD analysis project Ga0116104, IMG submission 89715) | Peatland microbial communities from SPRUCE experiment site at the Marcell Experimental Forest, Minnesota, USA - June2015DPH_4_150 | ecosystem: Environmental > Terrestrial > Soil >...
AGAAAAATAATCGGGGAAAAAACGTGGAAAAACGCTGCTCAGCTACATTTAGCGTCTTATTTCTTCATTTTCTTCTTTTTGTGGCCTTTTGCCACCTTACGCTTCACCTCGAAACGTTTCGAGCTAGCTAGCCTTGAATCGTAACGTATACATGGAATACACTTAAAAGATAATCGATTTACTCAACAGTTGGAACTAGTCAATATAAGGCGGTTTACGGACTAGCGCATTCAACCTTGTTAGCAACTAGTATCGATTTGAATCCGGACTTTGAGGAATTTGACCTCGATGACCGTGAGCGCGAGGTCTTGAAGCTACTGTCAAGTGAGCAGAACGCGCACTTCTCTTTCCAAGGCTTGAGGAGAAGGCTAGGGTTACACCAGGAAACGCTCACGCGCACCCTGAAACGCCTTGAAGAAGCTCACGTGATTGAAAGATCTCCGGAAGGGTATAAGCTCAAAGGAACGGGAAGCAATTACTCATTTGCGGTTCAAACGAACCAGTCACTCGCCAAACCAATAATCGACGCGTATTTGCCAAGTCAGGTTGACGTGACTGTGCTCTTCCAGAAGCTTAGGGGCAGATGGTTCAGTAACTTCCGTTGGCTGGGATACTCCCACGACGGTAGCCAACTTTCCATGAGCTGGATCAGCGAAGACGGCCGAATGCAACTTCAAGCCCGCATCGGCGGCGGCAAAATAACCATAGGCGCTGACTCATACACAAATCAAACCGAGTCAGAACAAATCGCCGCGGCCTACCAACTCTTCGACCACATCACGAAAGTTGCGGAAGAAATGGTGCAAGTGGCGAGCCCGGCACCGGTCGCCAATTAACATCTGACTAGGATCACAGTTCACCAGTCAATATGGGGTGGATCTCACAAACCCTACCGTAGGTACTGAAAGAATGAAAGCAACATTTGCATACACCTCGATGAAGTACGAATCTTCCATAACTATTCCGTGGCATCCAATCGAACGTGAACCTAGGCCGCTCGAACGCCCACCAGACCGCGGTCATCTGTAAGGCTCACAGTTCCGCTCAGATGGCTTCCACTCGACTTGCCAAGTGTGGGTCGAGTGGTTCATTGAATAGTTCTGGATGAATGACGTGGGCTAGGGTCCTTATACCGTCGAAGAGCCTTGGCCCAGAACGGCTAAAGTAGTTGTGGCCGTCCGTAGCGTAAACTCGGTCATTTCGCACAGCGTTCAAGCGTTTTGCGCCAGGTTGCTCGAAGAAATACCTGGCCTGTTCCATTGTTTTGCTTGTTGTGAACCCGCAGGGCATTAGGATAATGACCTCGGGGTCGTACTTCAACACTGAATCCCACTTAATATATCTGGACGGCTGTCCACGTTCGGCGAGCCTATCGCCTCCCCCCGCGTATTCGACAATCTCTGGAACCCAATGGCCAGCATTCATGATGGGTTTCAGCCACTCGACACAAAAGACCCGTGGCCTCTGAACATTTTCAGTTAACTTTCTGACAGCCTCCGCCTTATCGTTCAATTTTGCGATAAGCTGTTCAGCTTTTTCCGGATGGCCAGCCGCTTTCGCTACGCTTCTAATGTCGCTTTCAATATCGCTCAGTGAGTGGGGGTTGAGTGAGACAACTTTCACCGGTTTCCCTAGTTGGTTAACGGCGGCTAGGACATCTTCCGCTCCAATGGCGCACACATCGCACAATTCCTGTGTGACCACTAGGTCCGGGTTTGCTTTCCTGAATTCCTCCAATTTTATTTTGTATAATCGCTCTCCGCGTTTTGTATAATCGATTACCAGTTGGTCGATTCTCTCGCTTTCCAGTTTTCTTGTATCAAATGCAGGTTCAATCATCTTGGGCTTTGCCTTAGCGTCGGATGGAAAATCGCATTCATGGGACACGCCAACCAGTTCGCTTCCAAGCTCGAGTGCATAAATGATTTCTGTCGCGCTTGGTAGAAATGAGACGATTCGCAAACCTGCTGCACCTACCGCATTATCTGAGTTCTCGTATCAGATAGGGCTACTTGAAATATTGCACATTAACCCTTCCTAACGTGAGCCCCATGGCTCGAACTATCCAGTGTGAAATTTGCGGGTCAACTTTCTCATGCGGTATGGGTAGCAGCGAGTGTTGGTGTACCGATCTGTCCTTGAGCGATGAAGCGTTGGCCAGGCTACGGAATCAGGCAAAGGATTGCGTTTGTCCAAGTTGTTTGTCAAAGTTCGATGGCGTTTGAAGGCAGAACGGCGGGATTCCATAGACCTCGCTTAGGGTTAACCGCCCATGGCAAGCGCGTAGTAAACCGAGAAGAGGGGTGTAGCACACCCCTATGTGTTGGCGGGACAACCAACCCCCCTGAGGGATGGCTGTTTGTGCCCAGGCGGACAGATCGAATATTTTCCTGGGGCTATTGTCAGGTTCGGTTGTGACACGCAAATCTTCTTAATACATCCCACCCTTCCCGCAACTCGATTGGTGTAATCGATGACTGAAAGACGGATAATTGATGATGCTTCCTTCCCAAACGAATGGCCCAAGAAAGAAGATCACGAAGGCCATGAGGTACGCTGGAAAGACGGCGTTAGCAAAGAGTACGGCGTGCATGGTGTCGCTGTCGCGGTTGACTTCGACATTTGCATCGCAGACGGCATCTGCATCTCAGTCTGCCCAGTAAACGTATTCGACAAAATGGACATAGCCGCTGAGCAGGAGAAGATTGACAAGCAGATTCCGAACGACAGCGGCAAAACGCTGCTAGACCGTTGGAAGGCCGACCCGACCCGAGAACGGGACTGCATCTTCTGCCGGGCATGCGAAATCCAATGCCCAGTGCAAGCGATTAAGATCACCGAAGGCGTAGGGCCCTTCGCGTAATCAACCCCACATTCTTTTCCCAGGGTCGGGATGAGTAACACAGTTTCCACACAAAATCGGACCACCCACCGTACGCCGACGTCGTTTTCCGTTACCCGTACTAGCAGTTTTGATAAAACGCTATATGCGTGCTCTGCACCCCTTCTGTAGGGATTAGAATTGCCAATTTTCCTTCTCGCAGCCGGAGCATTGCTCGGGGCTGCGGCAGGCGGAGCGTTAGGTTACACTGCGGCCGGTTTAACGGGCGCGGGAGTGGGCATAGGCGCAGGTGCCCTCGCAGGCTTAGGGTTCGGTGCCGCTGCGTGGTATGCCACAAGGCCGAGGTACTGGTACCCGTATCCAGCCTACCCGGGCTACTTCCAAGGTTACAATCCGGGCTACTACCCAGGCTACTACTACCAAGGCTACACCCCAGTCTACTACCCTGCACGCCGCGTTTTCTACACCTGGGCCTAGGACAGGAACAACGCTCTACGCTGATTCCGTAGCGGAGCTTGGAATTTGACTTACCTTAACGGAACCCTTCGGCCACCGCAAGAATTGTGAGAAGTTTCTCGGGAGAGCGCTGCCATGAACCCTAAGATAACTCTCCGTCCCGGAGAGAGAAGAGGTAGCAGACTCTCCCAAGAGCGGTGTCTCCAGTTCCTTCGATATTAATCATTTACGGGATGCCATAACGCATCACCTTAGTGAAACAAGAGTATCACTCGGCCTGTTGCTAACGGATTGTTTTTTGGGCGCTCGCAATTTGGTTGCGTGGCCGTCAAGCTTAAAGATGCAGACGCCGCGCTCGAACCGGGTTGGGTATTTGTTTTGAAACTTATTCCAGTTCTGGGGACAGTTGTTTTGCTCGGCGCAGTAGTTCAACTCATCTTGGGTTTTGTCGTGACCGGCGGCATGGATTCCCTTGTTGGGGTTCACATTCTGTTCGGAATTGTCGGGTTGGCCTTGGTAATTGCGCTCGCTGCTATTGCTTTCAGGGCGAAGACTGCCACCCTATACTCGAAGCTCACCATGATCATTCTCACAATCGTAGTTCTAGCCCAAGTAGGCCTTGGTTTTCAATTGCTCGGCGGGGCAGAAAGTCTAACTCTTCCACATGAGGCGAACGGGTTTGTGGTCATCATCCTCTCGTTGCTTATGGGAGGAATAACCTTCTGGAGCACGAAGAGGAAAGTCAAAGCCTGATTGACTCAGCGGTAGTTTCCTGCATTAGCTTTATGTCGCTATAGGCCTACGAAGAGTTCCTGTGCGGGGTAGGACCTTTGGCTTATGCGGGGGTAGGCCACGCCTAAAGCGTGCGTTAGCCCTCCACTGCCAAACTCTCGGATGCTGAGAGGGCGAAGCCAGGTCAAAGGCGCGAGACGTATCCAAACCATACGTACGTGAAGCTCAGGAACATCAAACCTGGATGTTAAGAGACCTCGTCCCGTAGGGGTTCAGGGGTTCGAATCCCCTCCCCCGCACCATCTAGACATTACTGTGTAGACATTGAATGAAAATTAGCGGTTCAAATTTGGCTGCCCGCACCAAGCTACCCCGCCGCCGCCCGAACGAAGCTCGCTTCGCTCGCACAACATTCTGTACGGTAGGAGCCTGAACGATAGGAACCTGTAGGAACCGTAGGAAACGATAAGAGGCTGAATAATTAGGAGCCAGCTAACTTACGACAACACTAACACTAGTACTTTGACTGATAATACGGTACGAACTATGATACGATTTCTTTCAAGAAACAAGACCTGAAGAAAGTGAGACTGCGGAACGACGATTCCCCGCATTACGAGGATGAAGTGATTGCTGAATCGCCCAGTCTCTCGCGTGCGAGCTGAGGAAAGGCTCTATATCAACCCGCTCGACTATCTCAATCGAATACGACGCCAGGTAACCGTGAACCCTTTGCAACCAGCTGACCTCGCCCGGTCGAAGAGCTTCATTCCCCCCGCATTCTCTACAACTAAGCAGACGCTTGATAGGCTGCGGGTAGCCGTGTTGCCGTTGAAGAACATGAGCCCCGACCCGAATGACGAGTACTTCGCGGACGGAATGACTGAAGAGCTGATCACGTCGCTTTCGCGAGTGAGACAGCTAACAGTTATCGCGAGAACATCGGTGATGAAGTACAAAGGGTCCGAGAAGAGTGCCTCGGATGTAGGGAAGGAGCTGAATGTTGGCAGCCTGATCGAGGGCAGCGTAAGGAAGGCAGGCAACAGGGTGAGGATAACGGCGCAGCTCATTGACACATCAACAGAAGGCCACCTTTGGGCTGAGAACTACGACAAGAATCTGGACGACATCTTCGCCGTCCAGAGCGAAATAGCGGAGAAGGTGGTTGGCGAGCTTAGGACCCAACTACTCGACTCTGAGAAAAGGACCCTAGAAAAGAAGCCGACCGAGAACACGGAGGCGTACACCTGCTTCCTGCGGGGTAGGGAGCTCTACAAGGAGGAGACTGAGACCTCGTTTAGGCAGGCCCTCAGCCTCTTCGAGAAGGCCATCGTGCTGGATCCCAAGTTCGCGAAGGCCTACGTGGGAGTCGCAGACTGCCACCAATCGCTTGTTGCAAGCGGATGCGAGCCCGATGACATCGGACTCCCAATTGTGAAAACCTCGCTGGAGCGCGCCATTGAACTCGACCCGAACCTTCCGGAGGCCCACGCATCACTCTGCGGGATGTTCTTCAACGCAGACGACTGTGTCCGGTCGGAGGCGGAGGCGAGGAGGACTTTGGAGCTCAACCCCAGCCTCCCAGACCCCCACAATATCCTAAGCGAGCTAGCTGCGCTCAGAGGGGACCAAGGAGAGATGGTCAAACAAATGGAGGCAGCGTACCGACTCGACCCCATCAGGCCCCACCTCATCTGGCTTCTCGGGATGGTGTACCTCTATACTGGGAAGGAGGAGGAGGCGCTTGAGCTCTGGAAGAAGACAGAGCAGTTGGCGCCGGCGCCCGGTTACAGAGGCATGGTTGAGTACTACCTGGCCAAGAGGGAGCTCAACAAGGCTAAGGAGTTCCACGCGAAAGCCGAGAAGCTTGAACCCACCCGTCCCTGGCTCATCTGGACGAGCGGAGTCATCGCGGCCATAGAAGCCGACAGGGAGAAGGCGCTGCTCGCGTTCAAGAAGATTGAGGACGCCAAGATGGGCCCGATGGGCTTCAACTTCATCGGGTACGTCCATTATGCCCTCGGAGACCTGAACTCATTCTTCGCGTACATGGATAAAGCCCTCGAAGCCCATGCACTAGTTACCCTAATACTGATGTACTCGCCGCTCTTCGCTCAGGCAAGAGCCGACCCACGATATCCGGAACTGGTCGAGAGAATCCGGAAGCAGTGTGGCCTAACGAAATAGCAGACACTGGGATTCAACCAAAACTATCAAGCTGCTCACATCCTACGACAACTATCTATTGCTAGGAAGACTGCAGGCAATATGGTCTTGGCATGAATGGCAATCGGGCATTGGAGAAAATCACAGCAGGATGATGTGTTCTGCAAAGGCTTATCGCGGAACGTGTCACTTGGCTTTCTGGTATGCTCTAGCGAATTTCTCCAGTAGCTCTAGCTCTCTTCTGATTTCGGGCAGATGCTTCCGAACCTGAAATGCAAGCACACGAAGGTTAACGTTCTTCTCCCCATCCTGCTTCAGGAAGGCGTTAATGTAACGCTCCTCTAGGCGGCTCAAGATTCTAGGGTTCAACGGCATTCCCATTACGTTATGCCTGACGTAACATTAATATCTTGCGTTATACCACACATAACGTGCAAGGAAGCGCTAGAAGACGAACCCCCTACATCTAAGCGGCTTCGGCGTGGAAATTTTGACGAGCAATCCCAAACCGCACGCTGAACTCAAAATTACAGTTGGGCGAAAAACTAACCCTAACCCTCTCAGATGTCAGTTCCTTCCAAGAACAATCGAATACGATTCAATCGTACTTGAGAACGCCACGGGGCAGATTTCGTTAGCGGCGCTCCGTTGGCTTTCGAAACATAACATTCCCATCTTCTTCTTAGACTTCGACGGTTCAACCATCAGCCAAGTTCTACCACCGACACCAGTCAAAGCAAACCTACGAGCCGCACAATTCCAAGCCTCAAACGATCTGGAGAGAAAATTCACAATAGCGAAAGCCCTTGTTCAAGCCAAGATAGTCTATAGCAGAAGCCACAAATATTCAGACGGACAAGATCAGACTGTTCTGAAGAAGTAAGGGCGCAGGTCGAAGCGATTCAGTCCTTGAAAGACTGATTCTCCTCCCCCGCACCAACCACACCCGCGTATAACATATGCTAGACAAGAAAGAACACGGGTTAATCGGGAAATTCGTTTAGGAAACGGTTTCGATTCACGCCTTGTCGGCCTTTCGAAGTGGATTTTGGGTTGTTCAACTGGCACTTTTGGCACCGTTTGGCACCACCCTTCAATGGGTGGATCCACCCTGTGAGGGGAGGGGGGGGTGTAATTTTCTGTGGAACCCATGTTACTCTGAGGCAAACACACTAGACAATTAGTGTCCCCAATACCGATGTAGTGCGGCCTCAATTTCGCAATGATGAATGGCCGTAGTTTCACCGACTGGGTTCCGACCGTGTGTCTTCTCGATAACTTCATCGTCTTTGAACAGGTATTCACCGTTGCATGAATCACATCGAAAAGTGAACTGGTGGGCTTCTCTTTCCTTCGTCCAGATTTTCTCAGTAGTCGCAAGTTCCACAGAGGTAGTAGGTTGATTGATGACAGCTAGGGCATACTCTGTCTTCGAGCTTTTTCGCAACCCGCGGCATAGTCTACTCTTCTTGCCTAACTTTCGGCTTCCTATATGATTACATCTACTTGGGACTTAACGTTTTCAGTCGATCCCAGAGTTTCACGGCGGCGACCCTGAACTACTCTTTCTCAACATAGACTCGATGGCTAGCGTCAGCATGGATCAAGTAGAGCAACTGTTGTTACTGAACACACTAGGCGTGCCAAGACCAATGGCAATCTTGAAGAACGTCCAGGAAACATTGTTGATCGTATCCTAGATGAACGTCAACGTTCCGGAGAAGATATTCCTCACAAAGGGCGTCGGTACCCACAAAGAAAGACTGACAAGTTTCGAATTGGCTCTTCGTGATGCAGGCATAGCCTCCTATAACCTAGTCTACGTGTCAAGCATCGTACCTCCCAACTGCAACGTATTGCCGAAGAACGAGGGCTTGCAACTTCTGAAACCCGGTCAAATACTATTCTGCGTAATGAGCCGGATTGACACGAATGAGCCGAACAGGCTGATGGCTGCAGCCATAGGTATGGCACTGCCGTACGACAGAACAGTGTACGGTTACCTGTCTGAACACAAGTCATATGGTCAGACGCAGGAGAAAGCTGGTGACTACGCCGAAGATCTGGCTGCTTCAATGCTCGCGTCGACACATGGCGTGCCGTTTGATGTTGACAATGCTTGGGACATCAAGCAAGAGATATGGAACATATCAGGCATGAGGGTCACCACCAGAAGCATTTGCCAATCAGCAGAAGGCAACAAGGACGGGCTGTGGACGACAGCAATCGCTGCCGCCATAATGCTCTAGTCCAAGTATGTGGCGTCTAATGGTGCACAGCCCTATCAGGAATCCCTATCCCTCTGGGAGAAGGCTGGTTGGCGTCCGCCTCCTTACTCCTCACCTAGCGGAGATCAAGGGTTCTTAGCACTTCAGGAACAGTCATCTTGAGTGCATATGTCCGCGTTTCTATTGGTCCGACGCTCCTTCCCCACCCCATTTTCGAAACTCCTGCAACAACGACGTGACAAGTAATCTACTGTTCTAATCTCTGGGTTTATCGGTGCAGCACGCTCCATCTGGTCGCGATAACTTTGAATAAGCTAGCCATCGTGGTTTCAGTTCTCGTCTTGGCTAGCGTTGTGGCCGGTTGGTCTTTTGTTGGGCCCATTTTCGACCATCGTTCGAACCAAATAACAGTCACGGGAAGCTTGAAGCCAGGGGTTGAAGCTGGTTGCGTGATCCTTCAAGCCGACGATGGGACACAGTACCTCTTAGCTGGCTCAACCAATTATCCTGGCTTCGGCACTAGGGTTTCTGTGACAGGTTACTTTGAGAAGGACGTAGCGAGCTACTGTATGCAGGGTAAGGAAGTAATCCATGTTCTCTCGATTTCCATAGCGCCAACAACCGCGTTCTCCATCAGTTATGGCACAGCAACGGCGTCAAGTGCAACCGTGATTAGCGGTTCCATGGAACAGTCGACCACCATCAGCGGCGTACCAATCACAGCCAGTGGATATGTCTACACAGTCGTGGAAAGCCCCCAATGCTACCCGCAATGCGGCGCCCCCTCATTCCTTCTCACTTACCTCTACATTCCACCCGCCACCGAATGCACAGGCACAATGGACTGTTACCCTCCCCCGCAATACTACAGGCTCCTAAACAGTGACGGTAGCTCATTCCTGCCAACTGCCCCAAACGGCACCCACGTAAGCCGATTAACGGGCCTACTAGTCGCGCCGTCTTCTTGGACCTGCGAATCATTCTACGTTCCCAAAATCTGCATGCTCGGCGACATCTACGTGCAGAGCGTGAACTACTGATAACCTCTGTAACCACTCATTACTACAAATCTGACCGCACCACTAGACCCACACACCACACAGTACTGTTGGTGGACAGACACACGAAAGCCCGCCCCGATCATCGATTATAGTATCGGATAAACAACATCAATCATCTTAGAACTCGTGGGCCTATATGTACCGGTAAATCGAAGTCAGAATACCCTCCCCCGCGCCAAATCCCACTAGATGCATATTTTCCCACAAACCTGATTAAGTGGGATTTCATACGGACATCGCTATGAAAACGGTTGAGATCGACGCCAAGGGACGTCTGGTAATCCCCAAAGAAATCAGGGAGCAGAGTGGAATATCCGCACCAGGCGAATTGTTAGTCACGGTTGAGGGAGTTGGAAAGATCGGCCTGCAATCCGCAGAAGCCAAGCTGAGGAAAGCGCAACAGATTGGTCGTAAGAAACTGAATTCATGGAGAGAACGGAGGCACGAGGAAGACAAGCTAGCCCAGAGACTAGCCCGCGAGGAAAATCGTTCGTGAAACTCCTCGATACGATCGTTCTTGTTAGTGCAATGAATCCCGCTAACAAATATCACAAAACGGGAATGTCCTACCTGACAACGCTTCAATCAGCGGAAGAGACCTATGTGCCCACTTCGACTCTGACCGAATTTGATCTGGTTATGCGAAACAGTGAGTACAAGGAAAGCGAGATTGCGGAAACTTGGACCGCGCTTGCACCGTTGCTAGGTCGTAGAGTTGCGGCCACAACTCCATCCGCCCACTTGACGGCTGCGGAAATGAGAGCAAAAGGACTAACCTACTTCGACTCCTTAATCGTCGCTCTCGCTAAGGAGATGAGGGCAGCCGTAATTACGAGAGACGCTGAAATATCTAGACACGTAGAGACAGAATGGGGATCAATCCAAAGAACTAGCTAGGCCCGTAAGCGACTCAAGTTTGTTTCTTCGCTGCCACGATTCTAATGACGTTTTCGCGGTTAGATTCAAGAATTTCAAAGCCGCTGTTAATGTCCGCGAGCGAAACCTTGTGGGTGACTGAATGCGAAAGGCGTATTCTTCCATTTCGTACAAGTTTGACCAGTTGTATCAGTTCCGTTTTCAGGTGGTCATCTACTCCCACGATCTCCATCTCTTTACCAATTATGGTTTCGTAGGGAGAGAGTTGGATTGATTTGGCTCCTATGCCTACCAATACCATTCTGCCGCCCTTCCCAACAGAGGAGATCGCCTGTTCAACTGTGGTTTCATGGCCGACAAAGTCCACCACAACATCGGCAAATTTCCCGTCCGTTGCCTTCTTGATTGCCTCATTGACATCCTGGTTCGCGGCGTTTACGGTTTCCTTTGCCCCAAAGCTTCTCGCCTGCTTCAGCTTCCAATCTTGAATGTCCACGGCGATAATCAGTCCAGCCCTGAAGGCCTTAGCAGCTAGTTGAACAGCATGTAAGCCAAGGCCGCCAACCCCGAAAAGTACCACCGTATCGCCCTGTTTCACCCTCCCTCGCCTGAGGGCGTGGTAGGCGGTTGGGACGGCACAACCCATTATCGCAGCTTGCTCAAACGGAAACCCTCTAGGAATTTTCAGAATGCTTCTAGCTGGAACTTTCACGTACTCGGCGAAACCGCCATCAACGTCCTTCCCAATCATTCGATAGCCTGCGCAGTAATTCTCACGCCCAGTCTTACAGTAAACGCATCTTCCACAACTAACGATGTAATGCACCAAAACTCTGTCCCCAGGGCGGAACTCCTTCACCTTCGCCCCCGTCCTCTCTATGATACCCGAAATCTCATGCCCAAGGGTTATCGGCAGCTTGCCTACGGGGGCAATCCCGTTTCGGTAGTTAATGTCAGAGTGGCAGATTCCGCTTGCCCTAACATCGACTAGAACCTCATCGGGGGCTATGTCAGGTACGCTTACGCGGTCTATACTCAGCCTTTCACCGATTGTATGTAGCCTAGCGGCAACCATCGATTGAGTCATTGTAACCTAAGGCTGCACCGTTCGGTTTATTGCTTATTCGGCTATGCCCTCGGGTTTGGAGCAGACTATCTTGGGAGTGCCAGAGAAAATTCGCGCAATAGAAGAAGAGATGAAAAGAACACAGGTTCACAAGCACACTGAACACCATATTGGTCTGCTCAAAGCGAAGCTCGCGAAGCTCAAAGTCGAACAAGAACGTGCTCAGGGGTCCAGGCAGGGAGGAGTGGGTTTCGAGTTAAGAAAAGGCGGCGACTTCACCGTCGTTCTCATCGGTCTACCGAGTGTTGGAAAGTCCACCATCCTCAACAGGCTCACGAACGCCAAATCAAAAGTCGCCCCGTACGCCTTCACTACCCTAACCGTTGTCCCTGGCCTGCTAGAATACCAAGGCGCCAAGATACAAATCCTCGATCTGCCAGGTATCATCTCGGGTGCTGCATCTGGAACTGGTAGGGGCAAGAGGGTGCTATCCGTTGCAAAAAACGCCGACCTAATCCTCTTAGTTTTGGATGTATTCCAACCCGACCAGATCAGCGTTCTAAGAAAGGAGCTGTATGAGATGGGAATCCGGCTCAACACTCAACCTCCAAATGTGACCATCAACAAATCCTCTCAAGGCGGGCTCGGCATAACGACGGCCTGCAATCTAACCCACTTAACTGAGTCAACTGCGCGAGCAATACTGAACATATACAAAATCAACCAGGCCAACGTCATCATCAGGGAAGACATAACCGATGACCAACTCATCGACGTAGTGACTGGAAATCGTCGATATCTTCCGTCGGTGAGTGTATTGAACAAGATCGACTTGGTCAGCCCCAAATACGTGGTTGAAGCCAAAAAACGGATAGGCGAAGACCTGGTCCCAATATCTGCAGATCAAAACATAAACATCGAAAAACTCAAGGCAGCTATCTTTGACCGGATGAGATTAATCAAAATCTACCTTAAACCGCGAAACAGTTCACCGGATTTTGAGCAGCCCCTGATAATGACCGCCGGTTCCACCGTTTCCGATGTCTGTCAGAAAATTCACAGGAAATTTGAAGGGGAAGCAAAGTATGCTCTGGTTTCAGGGGCAAGTGTAAGGTTCAGTCCTCAACGGGTTGGCATGGATCATGTTGTCCAGGATCGCGATATAGTCACGATAGTGAAGTAACCGCGAGCAACACTAGGCCACACATCGCGACGGCTCTCGCACGGAATCAGAATCCCATGAACAAAAGGCTCTGAATGGGAGATGGAAAAGCCACCAGTCTACGGCCAAATTGGCAAGTGAAAATAGATACCTGATGCTAAGATTGGGGGCGCGGGATAGTATGGGAAGTTGTACGCGTTCCTAGGGTACGCGTGGAGTTGCCAATAGTAATACGGATGGTAGCATTGCCCGCATCCATTATACCCGGATTGACACATGGTAGATTCCCAAACAGGAATGGCTGCCCTCCCGGAACTTAAGCATAATCAAGCGGGAAGGGGCGCATGTCAGTCAACGTGCCGAATATTCAACACTCTTGACTCGCTACTTGCATGCATCATGCAGGCCCGTGAACCGAGAATGCTCAGAGAAGAAAGCGCATCAATCTTGGCGAACCCGATTTTGGTAAAGAATGGAACTTGCTGCGAATATCAATGAGGGTTAGGTTGCTACAGTAATCTACCAGTAGTTTCTTCACTTTGTATGCTGGAATAAGGGCTACGCTAATCACGGAAATGGTGACGGCCGTTACGTAACCGTTGGCTATGCCGTGATCTACAGCGTATTTTCCACCAAACATGCCCAAGGTAAGAGATGCCACCGCACCCGCGGAAGATGTCAAAACCGCGATCACGTAACGGATTGAAGGTCTCAACACGATGCCAGCCTTATTCCACATGTGTTTTCCAAATACTTTAATCAGTTCTCTCAAACAGTTCTAAAGTGAATTGAAGTGGACATGAAGGTTACCACATTAAGGCAGACGAAATTCATCCCCGCTAAGCCGGCTGAAGTCTATGGCGCGTTCATGAAAGCGAAGATACACACAGCGTTTACGGGTTCGAAGGCAACGTCCAACCCTAGGGTTGGCGGAAGGTTCACTGCATGGGACGGATACATTACTGGAAAGAATCTCAAATTGAAAAAGGCCAAACTGATTGTTCAACAATGGAAGACCACGGAATGGCCGGAAGGCTATTCACCATCAATCCTCAATCTATCACTCAAACAAAAGAAAGGCGGGACACAGGTGACCATGGTCCAATCAAACGTACCGGCCAGCCAAGCCAGAAACTACCGGCAAGGCTGGGTTGAAGCATACTGGGACCCATTAAGGCGATACTTCCAGAAGAGGAAGGCACGCTAGAGAGGTCATGTGATATGACGGATACACCATCCGGTCGAGCACTCGTTGAGAAAGCATTCGTCTACATGACCACGCTGAGCCGAGAGTGCAGAAAAGCACTTACCGACAAATTCGCAAAAGAACACAAGGGGATGCCATTCGACGCTATCGAACCCACTATGCGCAAGGAAATTGAGTCCTGGTTTGCCGGACGGGACAGAAACATAACCATCCGGCATGAAGGCAGCAAACTAGGTCGGCCCGGCGAAATCTCATTGTCTTACGCGGCCGAGAACAAAGGTGCGCACTTCAAGTTCCAAGTGGATAGTCAATTCACCCTTGCCGGAACAGGGTCGAACGCCCCGTCCTACATAAAGACCGTAAACGTTTATGTCGACAAAAGAGACTTCACAAAGTAAGCGCAAATTAGGCCCCCTTTCATCGAGCAGGGGCCATTGAAAGCGCCAAATTCAGGTCTCTTTTTCGGGCGATTTATAACCTATGCCGCCATACTGTCTACGAGTTGAACAATCATAATCGTGCTAAGGAACCTACCAAAGACGCGTGGCCTAGATAGAGACCTAGTCTACTTACTGCAACTGGCAAGGAAACATAACCTCACGACCCCCGTACTGTACACAGCCATGGTATCCGCACGTGAACGTGGAAACTCACGCTGTGGGAAGTTTTCCATCGAGCTCAGGAACCGAGAGGAGCAATCTTCAACTTACATGTTCTCCGTTGAGGGTAAGCCGCTAGCACAAGCAAAGATTCCAAATGATTCCATCAGCAAGCTCAAGCGTTTGCCCGAAGAATTATCTGGCTTTGATCAGGAAAACCATGACGATTCCCACCAAGTCAACTCGCGTGGCGAAAGGCAGATCAGCGGCCTAAAGTTTGGAACACGAGGGGTCTCCTTCAGAGCACAAGTTGTCAAGAAATCGGAGGTCAGAGCGGTGACCTCCAAGGACGGAAACCCTCTCTTAGTGTGCTCCGTCACGCTCTCTGACGGCACAGGGGAAATTCCCCTAGCCGTATGGAACAACCAAATCCCAACGATTTCCGAGGGAGATTTAGTCGAAGTCCAAGACGCAAGGGTTGGCAGCTTCAGGGGTGAGAAACAGCTCTCCCTGAACAGGAAGACGGGTGCCCTACGAGTTCTTCAAAGCGCAGCCAAGTCGCCTGCGGTTCTGCGAACTAAGATTTCTACCTAGCAATCCTTCTAAACTCCTCTCCGAAAGGGCGATAGCTCTGACTCCTCTCGAGGAATTGACGCAGTTAGCGAGCGAAAAGAGCAGGCGGATCTTTGTTGCCGAATCAAACATTGACCTACGCGAGAATCAAGGAAGGAACTGCGTCTACGTTCTCCAGTTACCAACCAGTGCTCCGGGCGCGGCGGGCGGTCGGATAGGAGGAATCGGGGAGAGAAAGGTCGAGAAGCTCTATTGCTTTCGTCAAGAAGACGGAAAGTGGATAAAGGTTTACGAAACAGATTATGCGGGCAAGTTAGAGAGGTTCGAATTACCCTACCATGCAGCCGGCTTAAGCGTCGTTCTACCAGATGGGGCCGAAAAAGTGGTCTCAGGAGTAGTCGACACAGAGTTCATTCGTATGTATAACGCAACGGCTTGAAGCGGTATCTCTCTTACTGGCGTGTTACCGCCTTAATGAGGGGCATCAGGACTTCAACGTCTTTTTTCGTTGCAAGTTGAACTCTAAGAAGGCGGCTCATCCCACCAAGCTGCGCTTTGTCAACCCATGTCCTAAGAGCCTCGGGGACAGAAGTATCGGCTTTGATTCCGGCCACAGATTTTTCCGGTATGAAGAGGAAGAGCTCAAGTTTCTCGCCGAAGAAGGCTCGCAGCCTCGGGGTGTCTCTAACATTGTAGCTTGGCGCCTCGGCATCCTTGAGCGGTTCGTATTCGACGCTCTCAGTAATGTTTTGATCCGATTTCATTTGCTCTCTAAGGTATGCAAATGCTTCTTGGCACGCAGCTGAACCTTTGCCCGAAAGTTCATCAACCGACAAGTTGACTACTCCGTTTGAATGTGGGACGTACACAAACCATATAGCGATTGCTCTCGCTCACAGATAGAAGAATACGGGAAGTGTTGTTGTGCCACACAGGTTGGGGAAAACTGGTTTCAGAATACGCCAGCGACAGAAGAGAAAGCAACGATTCAGAAAACGAGTGAAATCGAGCAGAAAGCCAAGCTGAATCATCCCTCTCGAAAGCTGTGGCCCGAGCGGCTTGCTGCTATACCTTGTTTAAGAAGCGGTGGCAGGCGCAAATATATTCCATTTTTCCATCAGGGTAGAGCCACCTGTAGTGGGCCTTGCCTTTATCGTCGGTAAAGGTTTCACAGACATTATCAGTATAAACGCTCACATGCGATAATCGCCACTTTCCCTTTTCAGAATCATTAGCGGCCGACATAGCTGGTCTCTCAGATTGTAGCTATTCGAGAGAGCAACCTGATTCCTAGTAAGCCTTCCCTTCGTCCATCAGCTCCATACGAGTTAGGTGCACAAACCTAAATACAAACTGACAACACGCGCGAGAAGGGATTTGCCAAATGGGCGAAATCAGAATGGTTCAAGAAACCTCCACAAAACAGAACATTTTCATCGTGAACGCCTCGGCTGTCCCGGTTGAGGACTTAGCGAAAAACGGCGCGGAGAAAGTAACAGTAAGGTACTTGATCGACGAACGGCATGGGTCGGATCGCTTCGCACTTAGATTGTATACACTCGAAAAAGGCGGTCACACGCCGCTAGATGAACACGCATACGAACATCACGTATACGTCTTAAGCGGCAGGGGCCTGCTGAGACATTCGAAAGAGACTCACACGTTAAAGGCACTGAAGCGAGGCGATACAATTTTCATTCCGTCAAGAGCGGTTCACCAGTTCAGTAATGAATCGGACGAACCGTTCGTATTCCTATGCGTAAAAGGTAACCCAACACTGTACTCATCGCATTTGCAAGCGAAGATTCAGGATGATTCGGAGCGGAACTACTGCTAGGGCGAACTAGTTTCTCCTCGACAACATCTCGTAGAGTACTCGGCTAAATTCCCCCAGTCTCCGCACATTGACGTATTCGTCAGCGATGTGGGCCGTTTCACCGGGTCCAAGAATTACTGTCTTTATGCCCGCAATTTGGTCAAGATATGTGGAGTCAGTTCTTCCCGATTCAACCCGGAACTTCGGCGAGTATCCTAGGACCTTTGCAACGCTTTCCTTGGCAAGGGTGACCACAGGGTGTGTTCGGTCTATCATATAGGATCGTTGAGGCTTTTTGTATTCGATTTTGAATTTGACATCGCTCACCCCCGCTAGGGTCTGGTCGACTTGTTTCTTGACCGTGTCCCAATCCTCGTTGGGGAGTACGCGGCGTTCACAGGTTATCTCGCATTCGCCCGGGACGATGTTTACCGCTATTCCGCCTTTGATCATGCTGACGTTAAGCTCAGTGTACGCTTCGTGGCCATCCACAGTCATTCTGGCCGATGGCATTTTGCGGAGTGCTTCAATTACTTTCATCATGTCATAGATCGCGTTGCGTCCCTGCCTTGGGTCTGATGAGTGAGCCTCCTTTCCAAGGCTGGTTACATTGAATCCTACTCGGCCACCGCATCCTACAGAAATCATGAACCTCCCGTTCTCAACAGTTCCCTCAACGTTAATGCCGCTGGTGGATTCCAAGTGGTTGTGGGTTAGGAAGTACTGGGTGCCGAGCCAAGTCTCACCATCCAAAATCGTGCTGTTATCTTCATAATTGGAGAACAGCAGCTCAAGTTTCTTGAATCGGCAATCCTCAGTTCTACCAAGCGCATAAAGAATCGAGGCGACACTAGCTTTGTCGTCTGAGGTTCCAAGGCCATAGAGCCGGTCGCCCTCCAACAAAGCACGGAGCGGGTTTCTTATCCATCTGGGGTTAGGTGGCACAGTGTCGAAGTGGCTGTTGATGAGGAATACGCCCTCGCCGTGATCAAATGTTTTTTCAGCGTAGACATTGTTCAACTTATCGACGTTGACCTTGCAACCGAGCCTGTCCAGTTGGCCTGAAATGAATTCAGAGCATGCCTTCATCCCAGATTCTTCATATGTTGGAAACTCCGTTAGCCTTTGAAGAATCTCGACGGAAGATTGTGAAACAGCAGATGCAGACAAGGTTGCATCTTCATGCTGACTGGTTTCTTATGGTCTTAGCTGACTCAGAGAATTCGCAATGGCTCGATTTTGATGATGATGCGTTTTTCGGTCGGTGAAGCCTTCTGATATTTGTTCGCGCCTGTGTATTTCTTTGCTAGCTTGTCGATGTGTGCGTCTGCTCCCTGCTCGGCTTGGCTTACTACGCGACCATGGATGACGATTCGGTCGTATGGGTTGTTCGAATCTACAATGGTTATTGATACTCGGGGATCTCTGGTGATGTTCCTCTGTTTAATGCGACCTATTGCCGTGTTCATGAGGAGCATATCACCTTCGTGGTCAACCCACATCGGTGTAACGTGAGGGGATCCATCTGGCAGGAGAGTTGCGAGGTAAGCAAAATTCTTTCGATCGATGAGTTTGATGACTCTCTCCGCCAGTTTCTTTGCCAATTTAACCACGTGCTTCAGACGCTAGGTTAGGGCTAGTGTGAGGTTTGCTTGTGTTGATGGAGACTACTGCTGTGATTCCTGCAGTTCTGGAATCGTCTACATCATGCCTGGTGGCATTCCGCCAGGCATACCGCCCGGCATACCCCCTGGCATTCCGCCAGGCGGTCCGCCTTCCTTCGAGCCTTTCGAAGAGACGACATCGTCGATGCGGAGGAGCATGCTGGCAGCCTCGGTTGCGGATTTGATAACCTGTTGCTTTACTCTGAGTGGTTCGATCACATTATCCGCCAGCATGTCGGCGATTTTTCCCGTCTTTACTTGGACGCCGTACCATTTGTTTCCAGGTTCGGCGTGCTTCGACCTGAGCTCGACCATTATGTCGATGGGGTCAAGCCCGGCGTTTTCGGCTATTGTAAGTGGAATTGCTTCTAGGGCTTCGGCATAGGCTTCAATGGCGAGTTGTTCTCGACCTCCGACTTTGACGGCGAATTCCCGTAGCTGCTTCGCTGTCTCAGCTTCCGGTGCGCCGCCGCCAGCAACGATCTTGTGATCTTCTACTGCGTTCCTGACCACGCAAAGGGCGTCGTGGAACGAGCGTTCAGCCTCGTCAACGACATGCTCCGAGCCGCCTCTAATAACGACAGTTACGGCTCGCGGGTCTTTGCAGTCGCGAACGTATACGAGTTTATCGTCTCCAATCTTAACTTCCTCCACAAGCTTCGCCTCACCGAGCGTGTCAGCGGCCACGTCCTTAGTGCTCGCAAGGATTGTTCCACCAGTAGCCTTTGCCAGCTTCTCCAAATCATTACTGCTAATATTCTTCACAGCCATGATATTCTTCTTTGCGAGGAAATGAAGGGCCAGGTCGTCAATTCCCTTCTCACAGAATATCACGTTAGCACCGCTTGCTCCAATCTTATCAGTCATCCCACGGAGCATTGATTCTTCTTCGTCGAGGAAGCGCTTCATCTGGTCGGGCGAGTTAATGTTAATCTTGGCATCGAACTCAGTCTTCTCAATCTCAAGCTTCGCGTTGAGGAGCGCTATCCTTGCGTTTTTCACCTGTTTGGGCATCTGGGGATGTGAAACCTCCTTGTCTACCACGATACCCCTAATGAGTTCGCTTTGCTCCATGCTCTCACCCTTCTTCTTCAAGACCTTGATTCTGTCTATGTCAGCCGTTGTTTTTTCGTCCCGTACCTCGGTGATTTGGCTTACGGCCTGCGTGGCCAATGTTGCTAGATGTTCGCTCGTGCCAGCCGTGGCTTTGGTGCTTATCGAGGTCATCGCAACGAGCTTAAGCATCTTCTCGTCGTTGGGTTGAATGTCGATAGAAAGGTCCCGGAGAATTTCCAAAGCCTTCTCTGAGGCTTTCTTGTACCCTTCGACGATCACAGTGGGGTGAACCTTTTGGTCCAGAAGCTTCTCCGCCTTCGTCAACAATTCGCCTGCAAGGACAACGGCTGTAGTCGTACCGTCGCCAACCTCGTTATCTTGGCTTTTCGCGACTTCAACTAGCATCTTGGCGGCTGGATGTTGAATATCCAGTTCCTTCATGATTGTGGCCCCGTCGTTTGTAATCACGACATCACCCATGCCGGATACGAGCATCTTATCCATACCTTGGGGGCCGAGTGTGGTGCGGATGGTTTCAGTAATAATCTTCGCCGCTAGAATGTTGTTGCGCTGCGCGTCCCTACCGCGGGTTTGGGTTGCGCCTTCTCTCAAAATTAGGACAGGAACCGTAGCTTCAGACAATATTGCAAACTCCGCCAGAGCATTCGGCTCGCTATAGATAAATTTGTGCACACAACGAGCGGCCATTTCCTCAGTGCCGCCTGAGCGCCGGAAAGACTTTAACTCTGATTAGGGCGTTTGCAGAGCGATTTTCAAATCCGCCGATGTGTATCGCGATGGCTAGCAAAAATGAAGCGGAACTTAGAAGAAGACGCCCTAGCGTCAAGGGCATAGTCGCTCTGCTCGTTCTTGTGATTCTGGTTCTTATGTCAGCGTGGACCCTCGTGACGGTCAGCAAAATAAGCCAGATATGGTTGCTTGGTGCTCCACCCTCAACCTTCGTCAATTTACCCACAACGCCCTTGTCCAATCATGGGCAGACCGTCTTGCTTGTCTCAATCAGCACCATCAGTCAGAAAGGAGTGGCCGTGGGTATGAAGGGTTATCTTGACACGACATCTGGACAACCCGTGGCGGGAGCAAAAATCTACGTGCAATATTATCTGAATGGAGCATACCAAACCCAAGTCTCAACAACTGGCCAGGATGGCTATTTCGAAATTCATTTCCCAATGAATTGGACTGGGTCGCTGCCGGTTACCTTCACGTATTTTGGCGACGACCAATATCAAGGACTAAGGCTGAACTCCAGCCTGCCCGGAGAGGGCCTCTGAAAAGGTTACTTCAGGTCAGCCAATGGTCAGTGACTTTGCCTGAACGCCCGGTATTATTCAAGTCACTTAGTCGCCTAAACTCAGCTGCAATCTCGTGCGAAATCTGCCCAAGGCTAAGGCGATACTGTAAACTAGTTGCAAAGAAGAAGCGCAGACAATTCATTGACTGGAACTACTGGGGTAAGCCACTCCCAGGTTTTGGAGACGCACATGCTGAACTCCTGATCCTCGGTTTAGCTCCTGCTGCACATGGCGGAAATCGGACTGGGAGAATGTTCACGGGGGATGGTTCGGCCCAATTCTTGATGGCTGCTTTGCACCGACACGGCTTCTCTAATCAGGCAACATCGAACAGGCGCGACGACGGCCTCGAACTTCGTGGCGCATACATGACGGCGATTGTTAGGTGCGCTCCACCTAAGAACAAACCAGCCCTCACAGAGATTCGGAACTGCAAGCGTTACTGGACGGAGGAGCTGCGGCTCCTAAGCGATGTTAAGGTCGTATTAGCGCTGGGAAGGGTCGCATTCGATACCTACGTCAAGTTGCTCAAGGAGAAGGGGTTAGAAACGAAAGGTCTGCGTTTTCACCACGCAGCGTTCTACCAGTTTCCAGATCCCTATCCGGCACTTTCTGCGTCTTACCATCCAAGCCGGCAGAACACTCAGACGGGGAAGCTGACGGAAGCAATGTTCGACACGGTTTTTCTCAAAATTCGTAGCTTCCTAACTTCACATTCGCCAATTGCCCTATGACTCGTATCTCATTTGGCCTTTATTGTTGCTTTCTTCATGGCCCTGACGAGGCCTTCCAATTTCTTGAGGGAACGAGGCATGTTCCGCGAATTTTCGCCAATTATCTTCACGAATGCGCTTCCCACTATTGCCCCATCTGCTCCCGCGTGGATCATTTCTCTTACGTGGTCAGGTTTGGAAATTCCGAATCCAACGGCGAGGGGTATGGCTCCTCCTACAATAGCCCTGTATTCCTTGATTAGAGCCAGCGCCGACTCAGAGACTGCTGACCGGACACCTGTGACGCCGTATAATGAAATCAGGTAGAGGTAACCAGAAGTTTGCGCCAGAATTTGTTTAAGCCTGTCCGGATGAGTTGAAGGCGAAGCCAAGAAGATGGTGTCGATGTTGGTTGCAACGCATTCCTTCTTGTAATCTTTCGATTCTTCTACAGGAAGGTCAGGGACGACTATTCCAGAGATCCCGGAATTCTTGGCGAGGCTTAGGAATTTCCGTAATCCTACCCTGTAGATAGGATTGAAGTAAGTCATTAGAACTAGAGGCGTGTCATGTTTCTCATGAACTGCTTGAGCTATCTCGAGAGCATCGAGTGGCTTAGTTCCGCTCGCCAAGGAACGCATGACAGCGTTTTGAATCGTAGGCCCATCCGCAATCGGGTCCGAAAACGGGATGCCGAGTTCGATAATGTCCGCTCCGCCTTCGATCATGGCTCCTATTAGGCGCGGAGTCTGTTTCGGGGTCGGGTAACCCACTGTCAGGTACGCAATGAGCGCACCTTCGCCCTTCTTCTTCAGTTGAGCGAATGATTCTGAGATTCTCATTGTATCTTTACGCCCAAACTCTTGGCGACGACATTGACGTCCTTGTCCCCGCGTCCTGACAGGTTAATCACCACGAGTTGATCTCGGCGCATCTTAGAGGCTAGAATGACTGCATAATGTACTGCGTGTGCAGATTCGAGGGCCGGTATAATGCCCTCAAGTCTGCTTAACTCCATGAAGGCTTCTAGGGCCTGTTGATCCGTTGCCGAAGTGTACTGAGCCCGGCCAGTAGCCTTAAGGTAGGCGTGTTCTGGGCCAACTCCAGGATAGTCGAGGCCGGCGGAGATGCTGTGGGTTGATTCTATTTGGCCGTCTTCATCTTGGAGTATGTAAGTGAGCATTCCATGAAAGACGCCTTCTTGTCCAGCGCACAATGTCGCTGCATGTTTTCCAGACGCTAAGCCTAGGCCGCCTGCTTCCACACCATACAAGCCTACTTGCGCGTCAGCGATGAATGGGTAGAACGCTCCCATCGAGTTGCTTCCTCCTCCTACGCATGCAACTATCGCATCTGGGAGGCGTCCTTCTTTCCGCAGGATCTGCTCTTTAATTTCGAGTCCGATGACGCTTTGAAAATCCCTAACCAAAGTCGGGTACGGGTGGGGGCCTACGACTGAGCCCAGTAGATAGTAGGTGTTCCCAACGTTTGTTACCCAGTCTCGAAAGGCCTCATTTATCGCATCCTTGAGCGTCTTCGACCCTGAATGTACAGTATGAACCTTCGTTCCTAGAAGGTTCATGCGGAAAACGTTCAGCTTCTGCCTTTCCACATCCTCTGAGCCCATGTAAACTTCGCACTTCAGGCCTAGCGCGGCACAAGCGATTGCGCTTGCGACTCCATGTTGACCCGCCCCAGTTTCGGCTATGACTCGCTCCTTGCCCATTCCTTTCGCGAGGAGCGCCTGCCCAATCGTATTGTTGATCTTGTGTGCTCCACCATGTGCCAAGTCTTCACGTTTTATGTAGATCTTCGCGCCTCCCGCCTTTCGTGTTAAGTTCGCAGCATAGTACAGGGGCGTTGGTCGGCCTGCGAATTCTCTTAGAAGATAGTCAAGCTGGGACTTGAATTCAGGGTCATTCTTTAGCCGTGTGTATTCTTCTTCCAGTTCGATAAGAGCACTCATCAGAGTTTCCGGGACGAAACGGCCACCATATTTCCCGAATTTGCCATCCGCAGGTTTGGAATGTTGATGTGTCAATATACGCTCTCCTTTGCTTTCTTGATGAAGTCACGAATCTTCTTGCGGTCTTTCACTCCGATCGTCTTTTCGACGCCGCTTGAGACATCGACGGCGAACGGCCTGACTTTCCTGATGGCCTGTTGAACGTTGATTGGTGTTAGCCCTCCCGCCAGGATTAGTGGGTGTGGGTATATTCTATCTCGAAGCGCGGCTGTGAGGTACCAGTCATGGGTTCGGCCTGTACCGCCCATCCCGCTGAGGCTTGGTGAATCGGCCAAAACCGCGTCCGATTCTCTTGATGTCCAACTTGCTAGTCCCAGAGATGAACGGTCACTGATAGCCTTGGCTAGGATAAGCTTGGTTTCAGGATGTTTGCGCCTGATCAATCTTACTAGTTGTTGTCGGTATCGATGAAGTTGAAGTGTATCGGGCTTTAGCTTGGAACAGATCTTGGCGACAGTTCTCGGGTCATTCGCGGAGGTAACCGTCACTTTCGTTGCGAAGACTGGAACGTTTTTCATTAATTTATGTGCGGCGTTGAGCGACAGGTTTCTTGGCGAAGAGGGGCTTGATACTACGAAACCAAGAGCATCTGCGCCGCTGTCAAAGGCAGTCCGCACATCCTCCGGTCGCATTAAACCACAAATTTTGACTCGCATAGCAAATTTCCTTATGCGAGCACGAACTCACGAACTTTAGTTTCCAGATTTTCTGAGAGCATAATTGAAGAACCTATAAGGAATCCATCCACTGTTGCAGTTTTCAATTTGCGAATGTCATTCGCGTTCTCGAAACCGCTCTCGCTTATGAGAACCTTTCCAGCCCTTTGATTTATCCTGCCTACTAATCGTGCGGTTGTGTTGATGTCGGTTTCTAATGTGGCGAGGTTTCGGTTATTTACACCGATAATGTCCGCTTCGCTTGCCAGAGCTTTTTGCAATTCGTCTTCGCTGTGGACTTCGAGGACTACCTCAAGTTGTTCTTGGTGTGCTTCATGAATCAGGCCTTCAAGGGAGGGTGTGGGATGTGTTGAGAAAACTGATTCGATGAGGAGGATGCAGTCGGCTCCAGATTTCTTGCCCGCATCAATCTGTGACCTATGAATGATTATGTCCTTCATGAGCAGCGGTAGGTTTACGTTTCGTCTAATTCGTCGAAGGTTCTCTATCTTTCCGCCGAAGTTGTCTGGTTCCGTCAGGACGGATAAAGCAACTGCGCCACCCTTGGCGAGCTTGATTGCCGCATCAACTGGATCCATGCTTGGACGGAGTGGACCGAGGGCGGGGGAAATCGGTTTAATCTCAGCTATTATGGCGTTCCCGTGAGATGATTTGAGTGCGTGTCTGAGGCTGACGGGTTCGTGCTCGACGGTCTCTCTGATATCGTAGTAACCTGTGTGAACCCTTCTTTCGGCATCTTCGATCAACTTGGTTAACAGATTAGGCATTTTGTGATTCTATCCTCTCAAGTCTTGACGCATCGCCGTTTGTGCATTCAATTAGTCGCTTGAGCTTGCCGTAGGCCCTTCCACTTGCTATGGCTTCACGTCCGACCTCTACACCCGACGCCAAGTCGTCGACCTTTCCGCCAATAACTATGGCAGCTGCGGCGTTTGCAAGAACCATTTCAAGCCGTGTAGATTGCTTGCCCTCCGTCCCGTTGAGCATGTTCACCAGGAGCCTCGCGCTCTGGTCGACATCAAAACCGGAGATTTCGTTTGGCCGCGCTTGTTTGAGGTGCAGATCTTTCGGGGTAATCTCCTTGGTTGTGATCTCTCCATCTTTCAACCACGCGAGTTTCGTTTTGCCTATAGTTGATATTTCATCTAAGCCGTCCACGCCGTGTGCTACTATGGCTTCTTCGGTACCGAGTTTGTGCAGCACTTTCGCCATGGGTTCGACGAGACTTGAATCGTAAACTCCTAGCACTTGGGCGTTTGCGTTGGCTGGGTTTGTGAGTGGTCCGAGGATGTTGAAGACTGTTCGGATTCCTATTTCCCTACGTGGCACGATTGCGTTTTTCATTGCTGGGTGGAATGCAGGCGCAAACATGAACCCGATTCCTACTTGCTCTATCGATTTCTGGACCACTGATGGTGGTACGTTTAGGTTGACTCCAACCGCTTCCAGAACGTCCGCGCTCCCGCATTTGCTTGTGACCGAACGGTTGCCGTGCTTCGCGATGGGCACTCCTGCGCCGGCCGCGACGAGCGCCGCACCAGTGCTCACATTGAATGTTTTCAGTCGGTCCCCTCCAGTCCCGCATGTATCAACAGTCCTTCCATTGACCTGGGGGTTGATTCGAACTGCATTTTCCCGCATTACCATTGCTAGGGCGGTTATCTCGTCGATAGTTTCTCCCTTCATCCTAAGCGATGTTAGAAAAGCCCCAATTTGTGATGGTGTTGCTTCGCCTGCCATGATCTCTCGCATGGATTGCTGCGCGAGTTCGAAGGGCAGGTCATTTCGGTCCACTAACAGTTGAATAGCTTCCCTGATCATTCTCAGGATCCATCCAGGAAATTTCTGATAATCTTTAGGCCCTCAGAAGTGAGGATGGATTCGGGGTGGAACTGGACGCCATATATCGGATACTTTCGATGCTGAAATCCCATGATCTCACCATCGTCGATTGATGTTGCGGTCTCTTCCAAGCACTCTGGAAGGCTCTTTCTTTCGCAAACTAAGGAATGGTACCTAGTTGCCCGGAGCGGGTTCTCAACAGCTTTGAACAACCCGCCGCCTTCATGTTCAATCAAACTAGTTTTTCCATGCATCAACCGTTTCGCGGGTACTATTGAACCGCCGAATGCGTACGCTATGCCTTGATGCCCTAGACACACGCCGAGCGTGGGGACGCCGGGGCTTAGTTTCTTTATTATGTCCAAGCAGATGCCGAAATATCTGCGGTCATCAGGTCTGCCTGGGCCAGGCGATAGGATGATTCGGTCGGGTCCTAGTTCTTCTGCTTGCCGCAAGGTGATCTGATTATTTCTGCAGACGATAGGTTCGGCTCCTAGTTGGCCTACGTACTGCGCGAGGTTGTATACGAACGAATCGAAATTATCTACTATCAAGACCTTCATTTCATATCCCACCGACTTTCAGGGCGTGCATGAGGCCTTCGGCCTTATGTTCTGTTTCAAACCATTCTCGTGTGGGTTGAGAGTCCGCGACTATGCCTGCTCCGGCTTGTATGTAGGCCATATTTCCATTGGCGATTAACGTTCGGATGGTTATTGCGAAATCAGCGTTGCCGTTGTACGAGAAGTAGCCTGCTGCACCAGCATATGGCCCTCTCCGGTTCGGTTCCAGCTCTTCAATGATTTCCATCGCCCTTTTTTTCGGCGCTCCAGACACTGTTCCTGCAGGGAAAATTCCTTTGAATGTGTCAAGCGAGTCGCAACCCGGCTTCAGTTGACCTGAAACCCGCGAAACTATGTGCTGAACGTGGCTGTACCTTTGGACCACCATAAACTCTGGAACTTCAACCGTCCCGAACTGGCAAACTTTTCCAAGGTCGTTCCTGGCAAGGTCTATCAGCATAATATGCTCAGCTCGTTCCTTTGGGTCACTCAATAACTCGTCCGCCAAGCGACGGTCTTCTTCGCTGTTTGCTCCCACGGGGCGCGTTCCCGCTATCGGAAATGTTTCCGCGCGGCCTTTGTCAACTCTTCCAAGCATCTCGGGGCTTGAGCCGACCAATGCCCGGTCTCTCATTTTGAGGAAGTACATGTATGGGGAAGGATTGATCTCCCGTAATGCTTTGTAGAAATTGAGGAGGTCGCCTTTGAAAGCGAATTCAAGGCGTTTTGAAAGTACGACCTGGAATATGTCTCCAGCTCTAATGTACTTCTTCGCGTCGTCCACCTTTGTTTCGAATTCTTCTTGCCTCAGGTTTACTCTCGGTTGGTCAGCGGCCAGGCTTGTTGGCGTTATCCTTTGTGCGAGAAGTCGTTCAATCTCTTTGTACCTGTTATTCTTGTACCAGTAATAGTAAGCCTGGCCGTTCAGGTGGTCGAATACGATCCCATCATCGTAAACTCCGAACTCGAAATCTGGAAGTTTCAAATCATCTAGAGCTTGCGTCGGTATCGATTCGAGGTAGCGAATTGCATCGTAGGAAAAGTAACCTACCAAGCCGCCTACGAACCGGAACCCATGATACGTTGTGAAGTTTTCGGCCAGCGTCTTCCGGAGCGCGAGATAAGGATCGTTTGTCTGAATGGTGGTGGATGCGTTTCCGGGGATCGTTTCGGTGTAGCGGCCATCTTTCACTTCAACGATTTTTTCAGGAGAGAAGCCAATGAACGAATATTGCGCAAGTTTTCTTGGGCCTTCAGCAGATTCGAGGAGGTAACAGTATTCGCTCTGATGACTGAGTGCAAGAAATGTCTGTACGGGGTTTGTCGAGTACCGGAATTTCTGAAGCTTTAGCCTATGTTCTGTTTGCGTCGTTAGTTGCTGGGCAGGCCCCCCAAAGGCTATACCCCATTTTTTCTTCCTCGAATAATGCGGTGCCACGCAATTGACATCAGTACTTTATTTAAAGCTACAGCGTACAAAAATGTACGTCGAAAGGCCCGGCGCCTGTAGTTTCATACAATCTTCCGCCACCGGTTTAGAAGTTCTATCATTTCCGTACATTCACGCTCTTTGAAAAAGCCCGCCACTTGTTCTTCTCGAACCAATTCCTGTTGCAGGCTTCTTGCGATCTTAGCTTCATAGGTTGAAAGGACGATACAGTCGGCGTATCCCGAGGCCACAGCTAAGGCAGACATAAGATGCTTCGTGGGAGTTCTCGGATGTCCCGCGTAGAGTTCGATGAAATACGGTTTCGATATTTTCCGGCGGAAACAATTCGCAATTATGTCCAGCCAATAGACAATCGAGTAATCCATGTAGAGTGGTGTCGAAATGAAATCAACATACTCTGCTATTCTATCTAAGTCCAAACCGAATCTTTCTTTTCCGTAGCAAGGGTCGGGTTCCAATGTTAGGCCCAATCCGCACGTTATGCTCTCGCGCACCATACGAACAAAGGATTCGATTTGACTAGCGCGCCATTCAAAGAAATCCATTCCACTTTTCGCGCTTAAGTCCCTGCAAATCAAGCAATCACAGTAGCCTTCTCGTGGAAAACAGACGCTATCCAAACGAATCCCTGCAACATCGTTGTGCCGCGCAACATCTTGAATGACCTTCAAGCAATAGTCGCGGTATTCAGTCCGGCTAGGGCAAATCCAATCCCATAGGAAACGCCTAGGCGTCCCCCTCATTGCTCGTTCTCCTTTCGAAGTTGCGACAAGCTCAGGTTTGGTTTGAGTAATCGTGTTGTCGGCGAAACAATTTACGACATTCCACGCTTGCGGAAGCGGCTGGTTGATTCTCCCGCTTGATGGTTTCACTTCGTAGAATGTGTAGTCAAATCCTGGTATGACCATCGGCTCGTCTAGGAGTACCCCGATTCTCAATCCCTTCGCCACAGTCAGTACATACCAACGCCTCTAAATTGCTGTCTCGCTTCATTAACTGCGAGTATTCGGAATTGGCGAGGATATACACTCGAACAGGAGACAAAGGCGAAACAGGCCTCGTAGGAGGGGGGCGGGTTCCGAAGGACTCGCTCCGCGTAGAAGCATATGGTAACGTCGATGAGCTCAATTCCGTGCTCGGTTTGGTTCGATCCTTCTTGAATGATACGGCGCTTGATATGATCTTAGACGGCCTTCAACAAGATCTGTTTGTGGCAGGTGCTGACCTTGCCTCAAAAGAGAGCCACGAAAGGGTTCCGCGAATCACGAAGGAAAGAATAGCTGAACTCGAGGGAATAATCGACAAATTACAAGAAGAACTTCCCCCATTGAAAGCCTTCATTCTTCCAGGCGGTGGTCCGACTGGCTCAATCCTACACTTCTCAAGAACTGTTGCAAGACGTGCCGAAAGAAGTATAGTCACATTGAGCAAGGCTGAGAAGGTCAGCGACCTAATGGTACCTTATATCAACCGAGTATCCGACCTGCTATTTGTACTCGCCCGTGCGGTCAACTATCGAGAGAGGAAGCCGGAAGTGGAATGGCACTCGTCAACCTAACGCGCATTCATTTCTTTCCTTGCATTAGCCAACAGTTTTCCGCGTAAACCTCTTTAGTGGCTCAGAGGATAGAACCCTCATAAATTCAAGCTATCCTAGGAATGATTTGTCATGCCTGAGGAAGCCATTGTTACAAAGGACCTGACGAAAGCGTTCGGTCATTCTACCGCGGTCGACGGTCTAAACGTAGGCGTCAGTAAAGGAGAGCTATTTGGCCTGCTTGGGCCCAACGGCGCCGGAAAAACCACCACGGTCAGGATGCTTTGCACACTGATCGAACCGACACGAGGTACGGCCAGTGTTGTGGGATATGATATTCACAAGCAGGCAGCCGAGGTCAGGCGACGGATTGGGGTGGTTTCTGAAGGGGTCTCCTTGTACAAGGACTTGACGATTGAGGAGAACTTGAAGCTGCTCAGCACGCTCTACGAGATCCCCCGTCACAAAGCTGAGGTTAGGATACGGGAGCTGATGGATATGTTTGCTTTCAGGGAAAAAGCGAGCCGACTGGTGGGGGCTCTGTCGACTGGGTGGGCGAAGAAGGCGATGATATGCGCAGCTTTGCTTCACAGTCCACAGGTTCTATTCCTGGATGAAGTTACTTCTGGCCTCGACCCTCAATCTGCCATCGCCCTTCAAGATTTCACGAAGAAACAGTGTGATCAGGGAGTGACCGTGATTTGGACGACCCACTACATGGGTGAACCCGAGAAGATCTGTGACCGGGTTGGTATAATGTTCGCGGGTAGGTTAGTTCAGGTTGGCACGCCGAACGAATTGAAGCATAGCGTGAGCGAACTCTCCGTTGTGGAAGTTGAGACTCCCGACTTGACTAAGGCTCAACTCGACAAGGTGAAACTCAAACTCAAAGTGATGAGTCACGTTTGTAACGTGAAGTATGTGAATTCGAAACTTCAAGTTAGCTGTGAACGCACTGAGACGCTCGCAGAAGAAGTCGCAGCCACTCTGCTTGAAGTAGGGGCGAAGATTAGAACGATTAACACGAAGGATCCGACGCTTGAAGACGCTTTCATCGCATTGACCGGCGGCGAAGAAGAAATCGACCGATTCCTTGAGGGGGCAGGCCGAAAGGCATAGAGTGCAGTCGGGGTTGCGAATGTCGGTCGCAACATTTCTCAGTGATTCTCTTGCCATTGCTGAGAACGAGTTTCGTCAATTCCGCAGGAATAGAAGCGCCATACTGATCTCACTCGTCGTCTTACCTCTGTTCTTCACGGTCTCCTTCGGTGCCGGTCAAGGTGGCGCGGGAACGTCGTTCTCCCCTACGGCGAACATTCCAATCGGTTTCGTAGATAATGACAATACAATCGCCTCACTCCGCCTCTGGCAAACGTTGACCAGGTCACCTGACTTCCATAACCTGATACAAAGCTACAATGAGCAAGCCGCCATAGCTGAGCTCGGGACTAAACGCATCTATGCTGTGATTGTCGTTCCCAAGGGGTTCCAAGATGCTTTAGAAAACGGGAATCAGGCGAGGCTGGTACTCTATACGGATGACAGTGAACCCGGCGTATCCGACCAAATTCAGAGCACCCTGACGGGATACGCGCAGAATTTCGACCCCAACGTGGAGGTCCAACCCGCCCTGAGTCAGCTGCAGAAGCAGTCAGTTGCGGGAGTTGGGGTTGTTCGGAAGGGAGCCATATTCGCCAGCTTCAATGTTGGATTAACCACTATACTAGCGATCGTGCAAATCTTTTCAGTATTCTATGAGATTGCAGGAGGAATGGCTCGGGAACGGGATGAGGGAACGTATGCCCGTCTTCTCGCCTCGCCAATTCCAATCGGCTCAATCATGTTGGGGAAAACACTCTTTGACATTCTCTTGAGCGTTTTGAGAACTTTCATTGTTCTTGGGATGGGCATCTACGGGTACGGAGCCAAGCCGAGTACGGACTTCGGCACGATTCTCGCGTTGTCTCTGATCGTTGCGATCGTAACGATGGGGATTGGCTTCGTGGCGGCTGCCTTGAAGTTAGGGCAGAGAGCTGTGGTGATCATAACGTTCTTTCTGATCCTATTCCTCTTCGCGTTCAGCGGCTTGGTTATTGACAACAATTTGCTGGTTGGTATCTCGAAGACCATAAGCAGCGCTCTACCCTTTACCTATGCATTCGACGCGTTGAGGCGTACAATACTGCTCGGTAGGCCATTGCTCTCTCTGACCTTTGATCTTGAATATATGATTGAATTCATAATCGTCTCGTTCGCACTCGCCTTCGTGCTGCTTCACAGCTTCCGGGAGAGGTTGATTGCTTGAGCTATTTCGTTCGCGACACGGCTGCTATTACGATGAAGGAACTGAAGCAGCTCCGCCGCGACCCTGTCTCCCTCATTTTGACGGTTATGTTCCCAATTATCCTGATTGGTATCTTCATAGTGATCGTTGCGGCGTTCAGCGCCACCACCCATAATGTGCCCGTGGTCGTTGCTGATCTAGATGGAACGCCGGCCTCGGACGCGATGCTCAACGAGTTAACGCGATCACGCTTCATCCACGTAACTCAACTCGTGCAAACCGAAGATCAAGCCTATCAAGCGGTTAATAATGCGCAAGCCGTTGGAGCCATAATTATACCTCAAGGATTCGGAAAGGCACTTTTGGCGGGAGACGCCTTCGTTATCGTCTCTACGGATAATTCCAAGTTGACCTCTTCGCAGTTCGTGGTTGGCGCGGTGAACCAGGGCGCTCAGGATCTCGTCAACCAGGTAACCTCCGGTGAGGGCGGCATTAATTTCGGACTGAAGATCGCCCCAATCGAGGTGATCACAAGGACCATGACTGGGCGTCCGCCAAGCGGCGACCCGATCCTGCCAGGCTTCTTGGGCCTAATCGCCATCCTTGGCGGTTTTGATGATATTGTAAACGCGATCAACAGGGAACGAGAACGAGGCACTTTCCCGCGATTGACTCTGTCCCCAGTGAGCCTTTTCGCAGTCTATTCCGGTAAAATGTCCGCCACGATAGTTCTTACGATTCTGCGCACTGCATTGATGCTGGTTATCTTCAGTCTTTACGGTTTGGTGATTCATGGAAACCTTATACTCATCTTCCTGACAACCGTTTTGATCGCCATCTTCACATTCTCCCTAGGCTTAACGATATCAACGAGAATCCGAAGTACAGCCACTCTTACGGTTCTGGAGATAGCGATGACCTTCCCACTCTTCTCCCTAGCCGGAACAGTAAACTCCCCTCTCCTCCTTGCGCCTGGCGGCCAGGCGATTGCGGACAGCCTGCCTTGGACGTATGGTAACGATGCGCTTAGACGCCTGATCTATTTGGGCGCTGGGCCCAACGCTATCGTAGGCGACCTGCTCATCCTGTTCGTTAGCAGTCTGATACTAATGCCCATCGCGATACTTTTGTCCAAACGTACAATTTAGCGCGAATTCGAAGCACGGAAAATGCAGGAAATCTTAGCAGATGTTCGTAGAGGTTTCAGGACGAGAACGAACTTAGCCCATCGCGATACAGCTATCGAAACCCGGGACGTAGAGTTACCTGCGTTTTCTCCTCTTTAACAGGAATACTGCTGCGAGGCATACTGTCAAGGGGCTTAGGGGAATCGATGTGAGTTCTGGTATGGGGATTTGGCTTTCTTCCAGAATGTAGTTGAGCGCTATCGTTTTGTTCTCCTTGATTCACACTGAGCGTGAACATGATTTGATGGTGATCTTCGTTATGGATCCATTCAGTAACAGTTACCTGGTAGGTACCTGAGTCTAGGTAGCAACCAAACCAACCATCCCATGTATACCAGTAATATTGGTACCCGGAACTGTCCACAATCTCAACCGTCACCCAGCTCATTGTTCTGGTTTGATCGTCCCAATTCATTCCAAGTATGATTCCCTGGACGTACCCCCGTCTGTCTACTTCGAATTCGACGGAGGCTTCGCCGCTGAGGGGGGCGTTTAGGATTAGGGTGTACCCTCGTTGGGCGTAGGGTCCAAGATGGTTGTATGGGAAGAAGTAGGGTGATTCGCCCTGAAGGAGAGCTGGGGCTGGTGGGTACGCGGCTGTGGCCCGATCGCGATCATGCTGTCCAAACGCACTATGTAAGCGGCTTCAACTACTTCCTGCTTCTCCGTCTACGACCGAAGTATAATGCGCCCAAAGATAGAGTGAGTGTAGTCAGTAGAAGAGCGGAGTAGCCGGGTGTTTCCGGGATTGGGATTCCGCTTTCGTCAAGTACCACATTCGTTACGCTATTCGCTTGACCTAAGGACACGTACAAATTTAGTGAGCGTGACACATGCCCTTGGTTCGCGCTCGTCCACTCGGTGATCAATGCATGATAATTGCTAGGATCGAGGTAGCCATCGAAAAACCCGTCCCAAGTGTACCAGTAAAGACTCGTGCCACTGCTGGTGAACGCAATGCTTGCCCAGCTTATTGTCCGCACATTGTTGTCCCAGTCCATTCCAAGAATGAGCCCACTAACGTAACCTCTCAAGTCGAGTTCAAATTCGGCTGAGGCCTCGCCTCCCTGTGGCGCATTCGAAATCTTGGTGTAGGTCACCTGTCTGAACGGCCCGAGGTGATTGTAGGGGTAGAAGTATGGGGACTCGCCCTGTAAGAGGCCTGGCACGGGCGGGTAGTTGCTGGTCAACGTTGACCAATTCACAAAGTCGACCATAACAGTCCATCCGCCGCCATACGCGCCGGGATGATCAGAGTATCCCCAAATCCCATGGTCCGGAGAGAAAAGTGTGGCGCTGCGCACTCCGGCGGATATGCCCAAATTGGTTGGGCCTGAGCTTGGTTCGACGTAACTGAAGAGTCCTGCTAGGTTTGTGTATTGCAGCGTCTTCGCCCCTGCTGGGACTGGTCGCTGAAGCAACTTGACTCCATCTGCGAAGAACCCAGCGTTGGAAGTGGGAGCGAGCGTGCCCGCGTCGGAGAATACTGTTGCGGCGGCGATGAGAGTGTCTCCATCGTCAAAAACTCGAATTCGCACTGAGGAATTGAAGGGAACTTCCGAGAAAATGTTTTCGGTCTTGAAGATCATAGTAATGGTCAAGTTGGTGCCAACAATCAATTGGACTTGGGTGTCAGCTAGGGAGCCTAACCATGAGACGGAAACGAGTACGTTACCCAAATCGCCGAGGCTGGCCACGTTGTCTTGGACGTAGCCGTAGGTCCAAGAATTCAACGCGTAGACTCCTGGATAAATGGCCAGAGTGGAGCGAAACGCGTTTGTTCGGTAGGAACTGGAGCTGTACAAGAAGCCCGTACGGAAATTCTCTTCAAGAAATATGGTTGTTGCTTTATCTTGAGCTGGGTCTATTGACTTTAGGCTCGGTAGGTCCGGTCCGAATCTATCGACTAACGTGGAGCCGTTAGTTACTAGCAGGCTTGCGCCGGCGCCAAATATTGTTTGCCAACCTGGCCAGGGTAGGTTTTTGAACTTTGAATTCTGTGTGGGTAAGACCCATTGGTTTAGCTTAGAATTCCAAAAGTAGATCACGTCAATGAAATTCTTTGAAGAAACGTCGTAGATTAGTGTGCTAACTGGTGCGCTATTCCACACCCAGTTTCTCGTGACTGCTGGTCTTTCCCAGTCGACGGAGAAGACAGTCGTGTTGATTTCGCCACCTCTATACATGTGCGTGCTTACGATTGCTGCTCCCAACCCAATTGAAACAGTCGTAGTCACCGGCTGGTCCAAGTCCTCGAAAGAGGTGGCCGGGGGCAACGCTTGGATGTATCCCCTCATGTAAACTCGAATGGTGTAGGTGTCGGTTGGCAGGCCGTAGTCGTATAGGCCTTGATATCTAGCGAGTGAATATTTGATGGAGGCGCGAGGGTCAGGAGGAAGAATCGGGCCAGCCATCCCCAAACCATCCAAACTCAGAGTGGCTTGGGCGCTCTTGGATGAGACTTGGGTGAAATTCAAAGCTGCGAGTGTTCCGTCCCTAGCATAGGCTTCCGCGATCAGAAATCTATTCGGGTCTGGGCCTCCAATAGGCGCGTCTATGATCGTTCCAGCCAGGTCGTGGAAGTGAATCGTGAGGTTGATTGCCGATGATTTCTCCAAGTCGATGGGGAGGAACACGTTGGTTGAAAAACCGTTCTGGGGGACGTCGAAAGCGTAGTCGATTAGTTGTGTTCCATCGGGTGTGGTCTGAACGTACCCGTTCACGTAGACACGAACATAATACTTGCCTGGGGTGAGGCTGTCGGTCCACGTTGCGAATACTTGTGGCACCATACCGGAGAATTGAGCGGGTGCACCATATGCTCCCGTGGCACCGAATTGGAAAGCAAAATCGCTGCTCGATGAACCAAGCGAAGTCACCGGGTTTGCATTGCCTACTGGGTCTACCCACCAAGGTTGCGCAGGTCCCACCCCGTTGAAAATTCCGAAGGGATCCTTGAATGTCGGGGCGGTTGTCAAGGCGTAATAACTAATTGGCCCCTCCCATGGGAACGCTACTGACCTAGGCTTGTTCGTCACCGCCAAACGGGTGTCGGTGAACATTGTGTTTCCCGTCACATATGATACAAAGGGGGCGTCTGTGAGGTTCGCGGGAGAATATGTGACGACACTATCAGTATCGTACGTGTTGCTGTTATAGATCACTACGGTGATTGGTAGTTGGCCAGGCCAGGGGAATGACCCAAACAATGCTTTTGAGTAGACTCTTCCTCCAATCTGTGGCCCGGCCTTCAGGTACACGTCAAACGTCAAGGATTGACCTCGACTTACTCTGACATTCGTTGCAATTTGCTGTTCAGGAAAGCCAGCAGCAGAAGCATAGAGATCATAGATCCCCGGAGCGACACCTTCAACCTCAAAATGACCTTGCGAGGTAGCGTTAAAGTAACCGCGAGCCTCTACTGCCCGTCCAGTCGATATTCCAGTTGTGGGATCGGTTGCGGTTCCAACTGCTCTAATTCTTCCAGGGAGGTTTAGTGGAAGTCCATAGAAGTTTGGGTTTGATTGGTCGCCGAACTTTACCGTTCCTGTGATGATTGCAGGGTCAACTTCTCCTTTGACTAGGAGCACTGGCCAGTTCTCCATCGGCATAGTGCTGTTTACCAATTTCGGTAAGGCTCCCTGCCTGTGGAGCGGGAAATGGTTGTCAAGAAACATTTTGAAGAAATATCTGCCGGCAACTAGGGGCGCTTTCATTTGGTTGATGCGAAGGTAGTACCACTCGGACCAGCCTCTCGCGGATGTGAAGGTTATGTTGTTTGGTGCGGTGATGAATATGATCCACGAGCCGGGTTCGAATGGGTCGTTGTTGTCCGCCCTCGTGACGAATATATCGGCGTAGCTATCGGTGATTGTCGTAACGATGTTAGTGTTCTCGCCATTATCCCAGTTAATACCGGCAGCGGGCTCGAAGCCATCTTGGATCAATTTCCCGGTCTTGTCGAAGACTGGGGCTGGTACGTACAAGGCCAGTGTGCTATATTTGAAATTGCCCGGGTGAGGAAATGCATGCGGTTGCGAGAAGTTTACGGCGAAGATCAGGTCGCCAACGCTATCGTGGTCGGCAGTCGAGGTAAGAATAGCGCCTTCAGGTGCGTACGCGTTGGCGCCTTCTTGTATAGGCCCTTCAAAGTCTTCGAAAGGAGATTGATAGCCCGGCGGGTTAGAGGGGTTGCCAGTGTACGTGTTCAACCCGCCCCCAGGCCAGACATAGCCAAGTGGCCCGGGAACGTGTGCTGTTCCGAACGTGTTGGTTGGGTTCAGCTCGTGGTCATTAAACCGGAAGTACGTGTTTGAACCGGTTAGGTTTCCAAGGGTTGAGTGTGCGTAGACGGGGGCGAACATGCTTGCAGCCAAAGCTAGAACTAGTAATGCGTGAACCCATCGTGGAGCCAAACAATTCTCTGCTCCGAATCAGGTTCTCCTTCCACACTCATTTCTTGTTGGATTCCGCAGATTTCATCCTACGCTTTCGGAGGAAGAAGAATCCACCAGCGCCGGCGATTACAACCACGGCCACGACGATCAGTGAAGCTGGCACCGCTGGTGAGCTAACGGTTAAGGTGATGCTTTGCGTATTGTCAAGTGAGTTGTTGTCCTGGGTCCAATCGAACCTAAGGTCTAAGTTATACTGCCCTTGTTGAGCTTTACTATCAATGTCTACCGTGAAAAAAGCAACCTTAGTTTCCCCTGCGAGCATCGTACCGAGAAAGTCAGTTAAGGTACCGGTGAAGAAATTACCCGTGCGCAACTCTACTCTAACGGAGTCCGCCTTTACTGTGCCTGCATTCTTTATCTCGACACTGATGACATCGCCAGAGTCTCCAGCGTGCACTACAGTCGGTGTGACGTTTACAATATCAAAGTTCACTTTTTCTGCCACATAGAGTGGGACCTGCCCGATAGGAATAATCTCTCCACTATTCTGTACACCCAATATGACTTCGTACTGGCCGAATTGCGCATTGCTCGCGACGTCAATAACAAAGTCCGCTTCTGAAGCTTGCCCCGACGGTATTATTCCCACATAGAAGCTGTCTGAACCGCTTGATGATGCGTTAAAGGGCGCGTTCAGGACCAATTGCAGTTGCAGGTCTTTGGCTTCTCCCTTCCCAGAATTCACAATCGAAACTTTGAGTGCGACTTGTTTGCTGTCGGGGTAAATCTTCGTGGGAACGGTGGCGATGCTTTGAACATGAAGTTCGCCATTCCACAGTGGAACGTCCACCATGATGCCATTATCGATTTGTTGAAGTTCACGCGCAGACTTGTATGAGAGGTGGAGGTCGTAACGATATATTCCCTCCTTCGCATTAGGATCGACACTGACTGTGTAAGCGAGCGTGAAACTACCACCTGCTTGCATATCGCCAGCCGTCTTCGATGTTACGGTCGAGTTGTATTGGACTCCACCTAAAGTGTAAGTATAGACTAATGGTGGGCCAAGAAACAGAGTAGCATTCACACCACGCGCTACATCATCACCCACGTTAGTTATTACGATGGACAATTGAGCGTTAATGTCACCGGGATGAGCAGTGCTGGGATCCATTGGGTTGCTACCCCAGTAGACACTCGTTACAGCAAGATTAGCTATTCCAATTGCATTACTGGGAGGCACAACGTACCTTGCAGAAGCACTAATGGCGAGGAGTAAAGCGACGGTGACTATTATGACATTCCGAGCCTTCAAATCGGCTTCCTCTTCTAATCCTTTTGTGACTTCCGAGTACACGGGATTTAAGGTTGCGCTTCGAGAATTAATCCATATTCCTTTCTTTCTTAACCTGGCAGTTGGGCTTTAAAGTCGCGCTCGAAAAATCGGTCGTTCCCTATTCGGATTTACACGTTCTTTCGTGTAGTGCGCGTTTGAAGGCTGCAGCCTCTAGTCCAACCATTAGTTGATGATTACAGCGATGGGCTATCGCGATTTGACTACAATCCGCGTCTAAACGCGAGTAGCGATAATATCACCATCAAGCCAGTGAACACCCCCAAGAAGGCAAAGTCGCCTGCGACCGCCACAAATCCCGCCCCATTGTACATCAAGAGTCGTAGGGCATGAATCGCGTAGGTTTCTGGGTTGATTACCGATATCTCCTTCATCCAAGTAGGAAACCCGTCCAGTGGGTATATCGCGCCGCTTGTATAATACAGCGTCAAGTTGATGGGAAATGATGAAACCCTGTAAATGTCGGCTGTCGAAAACCTCACCGCGTAGGCGGTCATCATAGCGATAAGTCCCAGTGAGGTGAGCACCAGTGTGAACATTGTGAGTGTTATTCCTATCAGGTCTGGTGTTGGGAAAACGCTCAGGGGGCGAACGCCTACCACTAAGATGGCTAAGAAGAATAGTGCGATCGCTGAGATGAGCGATTTAATAACTCCTGCAAGTAGGACGCCGACGATGATCTCATATTTTTTCAGAGGTGTGACTAAGTATCCCTCAATTATTCCTCTTTCTTTATCGTTTACGACTTGAACGCCGCCCGCGATGATTGAAACGAACATGATTGATTGAACAAATGTTCCGGGCGCCATGAATTCAATGTACAAGAAGGGTCTGTAAGCATTCTCTAAATCCACATCTATCGTTGCGCCGGCTGCGGTTGATGTTTGTATTAGAGATGAGAGCTGTTGACTTGCTTGGGCAATTCCAGGTCCAATGGCGGCAGCGCTCAATGGGTCAGTATTATCTAACGTTACTGTAAGGATAACTTTAGAGTTGTCACTTAATGACGTGTCAAAACCTTCGGGAATGTGAATTATCGCTTTGACTAGGCCTTCTCGGAGCATTTGCTGTGCCGTATCCATACCGGGAACGTATGTTATCTGAAAGGAATTCTGGCAATTTATTACGCCCAATTCACAGCTTTGGTGGTTCTGCAAAATGCCTATGAAATTTGATGAAAATGGGCCATAGCTTTCTTGTACGATTGCGATTGGTGCATGCGTTATTGCTCCGCCAAACGCGCTCCCGAGCAATACCAAAGTCAGAAATGGTCCAACAATCGTGGAGAGGACGAGGAATGGTTGTCTAAAGAATTTTCGAACATCCCGCTCGCATACGGCTAGGGCGCCTTTCAATCTCCCAGACTCCGACCTGTAAAGTTCAGGAAAACGTCATCTAAGGTAAGCTCGCGCAGAGTGATTGTGCGAAGTTTTCCTCCATTGGAGTCAATGAGTCCAACTATCTTCGGAACTGCTTCCGCACCGTTCTTCACTAGAATCGTTAAGCCGCTGTCCCGTCTTTTGACTTGCAGAACGAATTCTGCTCTTTCTAACGCCTTGAGAGCAGCATCAGGGAGGTTTGAGAAGTTGGCTTCAACTATGTCGCCTCCTGAAACCTTCCGCTTTAGTTCCGTTGGTGTTCCTAAGGCGACTACTTTGCCGTGATCTACGATTGCGAGCTTATCACAAAGTTTCTCCGCTTCATCTAGGTAATGGGTTGTGATCAATAGCGCGATGCCGCGGTCTTCATGAATTCGCTCAATGTATTCTAAAACTGCTGCACGGGCTTGAGGGTCGAGACCTGTGGTAGGTTCATCAAGCAATAGGACTTCAGGTTCATGGACGAGGGCCCTTACAATTTCTAGGCGCCGTCTCATGCCTCCTGAATAACTTCCGACGGGGACTGTGGCTCGATCCTGTAACTCTACCACTTTGAGGAGTTCTGGTATTCTTTCTTGGCGTTGCTTGCGAGACATGCCGTAGTATTTCCCGTATAGATTCATGTTTTCAAGCGCCGATAACTCATTGTCTAAGGTTGACGCCTGTGTAACAACCCCTATGCGCTCACGTACCTTGTTTGCTTCGTGTATAACATCCGCCCCCGCGACAGTAGCCGTGCCCTCGGTAGGCACCAGAATTGTTGTTAACATTCGTGTTAATGTTGTTTTTCCTGCTCCATTAGGACCTAAGAGACCAAAAACTTCCTGTTTAATTTCAAGACTAATATGATCAACCGCTGTGAAGTCGCCGAATTTTTTCGTAATCCCAAACGTCTGCACAGCTAAATCCATTGGTGGGAACCGTCTGAAATGACTGCCTTAAGAATTGCGCACCGACCGTTAGATGCGATAATTAAGATTATCCTGTAATCTCAATCTTTGATGGCTTCGAGTAGGCTTACGGAGTTCCAAATCTTCACTCGCGTGTAAGGCGGCATGTTTGGGTCTTGGCTTATGTCATCTAAGATGGAGATTGCGTTCGCGGCGCGGACGCCTATACTTAGATCCACAACTTGAAGCGTGTCCATCGCGCTCTTGGCCGCGCGGCGTATATTGCGAGGCGTCGTTGTGTCGTTAGAAACCTCGTTGAGAACGCCCAGTGCCTGCTTGATTCGGCCCTCGTATTCTTCTTTGCGTTTGACCTTGGTTGACATAGCGGAGCTCCCCGCATGACAGGCGACCTTTCACTCAGCTTCATTCAAGGGCAATATCTAAAGTCTTTCTCAATTCACATACGGAATGGTCCTCCTCAGCCGCCAACAAGGTGTAATAGTCGTTAACCATACTCTGCATGTTCGATGCCTTTGGCCCTTGAAGTCAAGAAAATGGCTGAACTTCTCAAATCCGGGGCAACGATGTTATCTGAGACCTGCCCTGAGTGCGGAACCCCGCTCTTCAGAAAAGGCAAGGATACCTTCTGCCCAAAATGCAACAAACCCGTAGTGATCATTCAATCCGCTGAGCAAGAAACACGGTTCATGGCTGATAAGGTGCTTGAGGACTCCGAAATGATTTTGTTCTCCAAAATCCGGGAAATCAATTTAGCGATGAAGAACGAGACGGACCCCGAGAAATTGCTCGTCTATGGCAACGCCTTGGCCAGTTGGCTGAGTACCTTAGAGAAGCTAAAGCAGCTCAGAAGCCAGAGTTCCGAGTAACAGCTGAGCAGCAAGCATGGTGTCCGGATGGAGTACATCCTAACTTATCATCTTCGTACCATTTTATATGCTATGAGCACGCTGGCTCTGGGTAGCGTCCACTAATGGATATTAGAAATAACTTATACCAATTCACTAGAAGGCAGCCAAGTTGAACCTTAGCGAAAACCTCAGCAACAGTTTCGAATTCGCGAAGAAATTGCTCAGCGATGGCGGGAGGCTAATAATTCTCATAGTGCTCGATATTATCCCCATCGTCAACTGGATTGTGATTGGATACGCCGCTCGAGTGCTGAGGGAATCTCCAAGCACCGAGACACCGCCCAAACTCGAGAAGTACGGCGAGATGTTCGTCGACGGCGCGAAAGTCACCTTTGCATCGCTAATCTACATGCTGGTTCCGACAATCCTGATCGCGACGGGTGCATCCTCGTTATTTGCGGGCATGCTGTCTTTGCAGGGTGGATTCGCCGCCCCGAGTGTGATGCTTGGGGGAACTGGTGTGGTTTTGTTGCTGGTTGGAATTCTCCTAGGAATCATTCTTTTGCTCCTGCTCGCTGCTGGCATGGCTCATATGTTGAAGACCGGGAAATTCGGGAAAGCTTTCGCGTTCGGCGAAATACTCAGGATTATTCGCGGAATAGGTTGGGGCAAATACATCGCCTGGATAGTAGTACTCGTCATAATCAGCATGATAATAGGCGGTGTGGCTGGGTTGATACCATACGTAGGTTGGGTAATTTCCGCAATAATCTCGCCCATCTTAAGCGTCTTCATCTTCAGGTCACTTGGTTTGCTGTATAATGAGGGAGCCCCGCCCGAGCTACGGGTCCAACCAAACGCAGTAAGCAGTCTAGTTTGCTCTTCGTGCGGAACTCCACTTCAACCGCACCATAAGTTTTGCCCGACCTGTGGCGCAGCTGCACCAACCCCGCCGCCTCCAACTCCCGTTGCGGAGAGCCAAAAGTCCTGTGTGAGCTGTGGGGCGAAGCTACCCGCGTCTGCGAAGTTCTGCGGTACATGCGGCGCAAACCAGCCATAGGCCGCATTCACTCTTTTCGCTCAACAGCCCATCCCAAGGAACTCGGCAGTCGGACACGGGTTCAACCCCGTGACTTATACGCCCCTGGTTTTCATACCAATGCAACTAAGGGGGCCGCACTATGCCTGAAGAGCCCAGCTCCAATTCACTTCTGAGGTTCGAATCTATTGAGCGCCGCTCCTACCAAGAAGTCATAGCTCGCACCGCAGTGCGGACTAACACTCTGGTTTGCTTACCAACGGGTTTGGGGAAGTCAGTTGTGGCAGCCTACGTGGCCGCTGAGAGGCTCAAGGTTTTCCCAAGCAAAGGCGTCGTAATGCTTGCCCCAACAAAACCTCTCGTGTTGCAACATTTCCGGACCTTTCAGAAACTCATGAGAGTGGACCAGGATTCGATAGTGTGGCTCACGGGGGAAGTTGCGCCCGAGGAAAGGGCGGGCTCTTGGAAGAAGCGTTTGATATTCTCAACACCACAGGTTTTCATGAATGACCTTCTTACAGGGAAGGTTGCGCTTGACAATTTCTCCCTGATAATTTTCGACGAGGCACACAGAGGGGTCGGCGACTACCCATACGCATTCATCGCGGAAAAGTATGCAGCCACCGACAACAGCCTCATACTTGGTTTGACTGCGTCGCCAGGTTCTAGCGAAGCTGATGTTCGTGAAATCTGTAAGAATCTTCACCTAGAGTGGGTGGAAGCGCGAACGATCCAAAGCGATGATGTGAGACCATACGTTGGCGGAATAGAGGTAAAGTGGGTTACCGTTGACCTTCCGAAGATATTCTACGATGTTAAGCGAGAACTGGAGGCTTTCTTGCGCGAGAAATTGCGCGTAGTGCGCGATCATGGTTATTTGGAAACGGCGGCAATGGACAGGATTCGCTTGCGAGACATACTTGCTGCTAGGGAAAGGATACTAGGAGATGCTGCCGGTGGCAACAGGGACGCCAGAGCATATCTGGGTTATGTGTACGCGTCGGTGCATGGAATTCGTGCAATTGAATTTCTTGAGACCCAAGGTTTCCCAGCGCTGAAGGAACATCTTGACGGTCTTCAAGAAAAGGCCAAGAAGCGCTCATCTCCGGGCCTAAAGATGATTCTTGACGACCCCAGAATGAAGCGGGTAACGTCAATTGTGAATGAGTTAGTAGCGAAGGAAGCAGACCATCCTAAAGTTACCGAGCTAATCAAAGCATTACGCGTCGCTCTCCGCAGGGGCGCACGGCGTGTCATGGTTTTCACTAACTACCGAACAACCGCAGCGAGGCTCACAGAAGTACTCAACAAAGTCGAAGGCGTATCCGCCGTACGCTTGGTCGGGCAGGCTTCACGCACAAGAGATCGTGGCTTGACTCAAAGGAAACAAGTTGCGATATTGGATGATTTCAGGTCAGGCACATTCAACGTCCTAGTTGCAACGCAGATTGGTGAAGAGGGTCTCGACATAGTGGAGTGTGATGAAGTCATTTTCTACGACACTGTCCCGAGCGCAGTGCGCTATATTCAGCGTCGGGGGAGAACTGGCCGGAAAGGACCTGGTGAAGCAATTATCCTGATGGCGAAAGGTACGCGTGATGAAGCCTACTATTGGATCTCCCAACGAAGAGAACGTGAAATGGTTTCTGCAATCAAGCAGTTCCTGAAAACGCAGAAACCGAACGCCCCCGACCAGATCAGAATGGAGAAATACATTTCATCAAATGTGAAGGAAAAGAAATTGGAAGAACAAATAGAAGTGGTGGCCGATTCGAGAGAGCTGGGCGCTTTAGTGACGAGAGAGTTAGCGAAACTAGGGGCACTCCTAACGTCCCAGACCCTGGAAGTAGGCGACTTTGTCCTATCAGATAGGGTTGTGGTAGAACGAAAGGATGTCGAGGATTTCGCGTCATCCATAATTGACGGAAGATTATTCCAACAAGCAGTAAAGCTCAAGGAATCTTACGCTAAACCGGTTTTCGTTGTTGAAGGCGAGACTTTGTTGGGATCAGGCCGCGTGCGGCCTGAAGCAATGATGGGTGCCTACGCGAGCATCTTGATTGACTATGGAATTCCAATAGTTTGGGCAAAGAAACCTTCTGAGGCAGCCCAGTTGATGTTTGCCATAGCGAGGCGCGAGCAGATTCAAGATAAGCGGAAACCAAGAATAATGACAGCTGCAAAGCCGTCAACCATTGAAGATCAACAGGAATTCATTGTAGCCAGTTTACCAAACATTGACAACACCCGAGCAAAGAAACTGCTCAGTTCCTTTCAGACCGTCGAGCGCATATTCCAAGCTTCGAAAGAGGAGCTAATGTCAGTCACAGGAATTGGGGAGAAAATCTCAGAGGAAATTAGACGAGTGCTAACTTCAAAGTACAGGCCACACTTTGAAGCTTAGGCTGCACTTCATAGCAAAATTGCTTCGGTAAGCGAGCGTAAAGTAGTCGCCGATGACTTGAAGAACCACATTCCATAATCAACCTGAGCATGAAACCGGCCCTCGAAATTCTCGGCCAGTACAAGGCCGACGTTGAAGTTGAACTGGAAAAACACTTGCCGCGAGGCGGCGAACCAATTGAGTTTCACGCTTCAGTGTGGGACCTCCTTGATAGAGGCGGGAAACGATTCCGGCCAGCGCTGACATTCTTGGCCTGTGAATGTGTCGGCGGCAAAAAAGAAGATGCAGTCGGTGCAGCTGCGGCAATCGAGCTTCTTCACAACATGACCTTGGTTCACGATGATATCGAGGACCAAAGCGAACTCCGGCGCGGAAAACCATGCATTCACAAAATCTACGGCGTCCCCAGCGCGATCAATGCCGGAGACGCGATGCTCATCAAAGTATTCGAAATCGCAAACGCGAGCAAGATTCCCGCAGAACGCTGCCAAAGGCTTGTTGCGAAAATCGCGGACCGTGCGTACGGAATCACTTGGGGGCAAGCTTTCGAATTCAGTATGTGGGAAAAGAAGGATTTCACTGAAGAGGATGTGGTCCGACTTCTGAGGTTCAAGACAGGGGCACTCACGGGATTATCAACTGAAGGTGGTGCTATTGCAGGAGGAGGTTCGCAGGAGCAACTCGAAATACTTGGCGAGTTTGGGGAAACCGTTGGCATAGCCTTCCAAATAGTTGACGATTTACTCAATGTTACGGGCGACGTGAAAGAGTACGGAAAAGAGATCGGCGGCGATATTCGTGAAGGAAAGAAAACCGTCTTGGCAGCTCATTTGCTAAAGGCCGCAACTCCTCAGGACAAAAAGGTCTTTGGCCGACTACTGGGAAAGAAGAATGTCAAGAAGAACGAAATACGAAAGGTAATCGGCTTATACGAGAAATATGGTTCAACCGAGTACGCTAAAACGCAGGCTGAAGCCTTCTTGGAAAACGCCATGAATGCGTTGAACAGGCTCCCCCCGTCAGAGGCCAGGAACAGCTTATCATCGATTGCCGACTTTCTTGTTTCAAGGTCGTTCTGAGGAAGTTTGGTGTGAAACTCAGATTCAGTTACACTGGCATCCGAGTTCGTGATCTCGATGGGGCTATTGAGTTCTTCAGGAATTATCTTGGGATGAAATTACGGTCACGTGTCAGGGTTGAAGGAAACAAAGATGAGTGGGCAAGCATGAGCAGTAAGGGGGAGAAGCATTGGCTTGAGCTTAACTGGTACGCGAATGATAGCCCCGTGGCCGGCCCATTTCGGGAAGGAGAGGAATTGGACCATCTTGGCTTTGAGGTAGATGATTTTGAGAGATTGCTCAAGAACTTGAATGCCGCAGGCTATCCAACAAGAATTGGACCAGTAAAATATGGAGTCTGGGAAGTAGCGTTTGTGCAAGGCTTAGAAAACATCTGGCTGGACATCTACAGGATCCGCAGGAAGGCGAAGAAACGCCGAAAGTAGGCCCCTGTTAGCTCACACTTATTTCGTTTGAATCATGAAAGGTATTGGACGCAGAACCATTGCAAAGAACCCGTGGCCTGCTAATTGCACTTGAGGGAATAGACCAGTCTGGTAAGAGAACGCAGTCAAATCTTCTAGCCAGAGAATTGGTCACGCGAGGGTATCGGGCATCAGTTTGGGACTTCCCTGACTATACAACACCAATCGGAAAACAGTTGAGGGCTTACCTGGCTGGGAAAAATCAGCTTGATTACCATGCCGTTCACCTCCTATATGCAGCAAATAAATGGGAACGATTCCTAGAACTCAATCATGAGATTGCGAATGGTCATTACGTAATTGTAAACCGTTACAGCCCATCAAATCTAGCCTATGGAATAGCTCACGGCCTACCCCTCGATTGGCTAAAATCGTTGGAGAAAGGCTTACCAAAACCGGGTGTTGTGGTCGTTCTCGATATCGTCCCTCAAGCATCATTCTGGCGGAAAAGAAATCGGAGGGACGTTCATGAGGCCGATCGCGAGTATTTGGGAAAAGTGAGAGGCGCATATCTCCGACTTGCCAGACGATACGCCTGGAAAGTAATTGACGCCGAACAAGATCCTAAAGCTGTCCACGCGGAATTGTGGACTCATATCTCTCGCTTACTTAGGATCCGATCATCGCGATGATAGAGCAATGATTCTTTGCAACTCAAAAGTCAAGAGGAAATAATCCATTGTCCAAAATGAATCGAAACCGACCAAATCGAACGTTCTGGTGTTGCAATCGTCTTAGCATTGCTCAATCAAACATAGACTGCCTGGGCCTTGCAAGAAGGCTCCTACACAGTTCAATTCAATTCCCCTATTTTCCCCAGCCAGTCCTGAGGCAACATTATACTAATCGTATGAACACAAATCAGGCCAGGCATGAGATTGGTTGAATCTAAGACGAAAAGTCATTTTGGCATGGAGAGGTTAAGGTTTGGCAGTCGATGGTAACCGAGAGAGATATTGGGGTTTCATCAAGGATCCCGTTTACGGTTACATCCGCTTAACTGAGATTGAACGTAACGTTATCGATACCCTCGCTGTTCAGAGGCTACGAAGGATTAGGCAACTCGCGGGGGCAGAGTATGTCTACCCAGCTGCAAACCACACTCGGTTCGAACACGTTCTAGGGGCTATGTACCTTGCAGGTGTAGTCGCTGAGAATATTCCGACGGAGCTTTCAGCCGACGAAAAACAGAAAGTGCGTCTGGCTGCTTTGTTGCACGATGTTGGCCACGCTCCCTTTTCACACCTCTTCGAACCCTTCCTCCTCAAGTATCTAGGGCGGAACCACGAGGACATGTCGACTTGGATCATCGCCAACTCAAGCTTGAGTGGAGTGATCGAGGAACAAGGATTTGATGCTAAGGAATTAAGCAACCTTGCTGTCGGCAAACATTCCAAGCCCGGGAAGCGATTCCTTGGCCAAATAATCAGCAGTTCATTCGACGTCGACAAGATGGATTTTGTCGTTAGAGACTCCTACCATACTGGGGCAGGTTATGGGTCGGTCGATGTTTTTCGGCTGATATACACGATGGACATCTTGGACGGCAACTTAGCAGTTGACATAACCGCACTCCCTACCCTTGAGAGCCTCATCTTGGCTCGGCTCGAGTCATTCAGGGCTATCTACTTCCACCGTGCCTGCAGAGCAGTTCAAATGATGATGCTCAAAGCCTTGGACGCGGCTAAAGAAGATCTTGAAATTCTCAAGGTGAAAACTCCAGACGAGTACATGGAATGGGATGATTACACAGTTTGGTCGAAACTGTTATTGAATCCAAGATCCCGACAAATCATACGGGAGCTATCCGAAAGGAGACTTCTGAAATGCGCTTACGAGAGAACCTTCTTTGCTAAGGATGAACTCGTCTCAAGCGTATTCACCAACGAAAACGTGCGGCTGAAACTCGAGGAGGATATCGCCGCCAAAGCAAAGGTCCCCTTGTCAGATGTCGGAATTGACGTTCCCTCCCTTCCGTCCGTACCATATCATTACGCTTTGGACATCGGCCCAATCGACATACCAATTTTCTCAAGGAACCGTTTGGGTGAAAAGGTACCACAGAAGATAACCGAGCTCTCGAAGGTCGTGGATGACCTTCGAGTGTTCATGAACATAATTCGCGTATACACTAAAGAAGAATACAGGGAACGAGTAACTGAGGCCGCGATTAAGGTTCTGGGAGAATCGCCACTATCCAATGTTTTGTCGTATTGATCTTTTAGGCCGCAAAGACTTCTCTGCGCTTTGAGTTCCCAATTGTACCTTTTCAAGAAGTTTTGCGTATATCCGAAACGCTTCCGCCTCATCAAGCTCCGTGAATAATGATACGAGCGCGATCCTTCCACTCTTTCCGGCGAGCCTCTCCGCCAAGGCTCGACTCGTCATGAGATATTTTCCACCGACAAGGACAGAAGAGCGGCCAACAGCGACCTCATCCATCCCAGGCATAGCGATGGCGAGTGTTCCTAAGCGCATCCGATCTTCAAAGAAGAAGGCTATAACAGCGTTCTCAAGCCCCGAATAGTTCACTCTGAAAGTTCTGGAGTTTACCTCCATTGTCGCCTCATTCATTTCCATAGCAATCTACCACCAACTAGGCAAGTTGAACATACTTAACTCAACTTGGTGATGGCGTGTGAAATTGCATTGTCTGGGTCGTTTTCCTTCCTATATTTACCAGGTTTTTTTGTACTGTAGTGCAATACATCTTATCATCAAAAGGCGCTCAACGGTTCGCTGTTACATGAGGCTCCATCATTTGGGAACGCTACCAGTACCGGAGGACATGAAACACCTCATCAACTATGATGAGAAAGTCATCTGGGTCCTACGCGGCAGCGAGACGGTGGTCGTCAGCGACCAGCGTATCATAATTCGCAAAACAGGCGGATTGGGGCTGAAGAAAAGCTTCGTTGATTATCCTTATTCTAACATGGTCAACATCAAACTTGACCGAGGAGTCCGCAGGGCCAGCATCGAAATTCTAATGCGGTCAGGAGTACAAAGCATCAAGGTTGGTAACCTGGCAAAACCTGACGCATTCCAACTTCACCGTATTCTTCGTGAAAATATCGTTCGAGACTCGAGTTCCGGTTCCGGACAGCCCTTACCAGTCATCATTCAAGGTCCGGAGCACCCAACACATGTTGCAGATAGTAGCGGTGAACAACTGTGTAAGAAATGCGGGCGCAGAGTTGCAGCTGACTTTGCACTCTGTCCCTTCTGCAGGTACCCATTCAAGGTCGAATGTCCTGAATGCGGGAAGAAAGTTGATAGAACGTTCAAACTCTGTCCATACTGTGGCGAGGATCTCTCCTACGTCGAGCAGATTGACTTGGAACTTTAACAGAACAAACCGCTAACCATTTCTCAGGCGAGGTCGCTCATTCCACGGCGCTTCCGTTGAAAATCGTTGTCATTTCTGACATTCACTCGAACCTCGACGCCTTTGAAGCAGTCATCGCCAAGTTACCTAACTATGATGAACTATTCTGCTTGGGAGACTTGGTGGGTTACGGGCCCCAACCAAACGAAGTAGTGGAAAGACTTAGACAGCTTAGGCCAAGCGCAGTGCTAATGGGAAACCATGATTACGCGGTTGTAACGGGCGACACTGGAGGGTTCTCATTCCATGCAGCTGAAGCTGTAGAATGGACTAGGAAGAAAATCGCACATCAGTACCATGAATACCTGGCCACCTTACAGCCCTCAGCAAGTTTGGAAAAGGGTGGTAAACTCTTAGGCCTCTTTCACGGCAGCCCAAGTAATCCGCTGATAGAATACGTTTTGCCAAGCTTAACTGATTCGGCCGCACGGAAATTGGTCGCACGAAGTGGGGCAGAGATAGTGCTGCTCGGGCATACGCACGTGCCTATGGCGTATTCGTTTGGAGGAAGCATAGTAGGTAATCCAGGCAGTGTGGGCCAGCCGCGAGATAGCGACCCTCGAGCAAGCTTCGCAACCCTTACGATCTCCGAAGGGCAAGCATCCTTCGATGTCATACGAGTCGAATATGACGTTGACCCCGTCGCAGACAAAATTGTTCAAGCCGGACTACCGAAATTCTTGGCTGAGCGCCTGTACATAGGAATGTGAATCGTCTTTCGACGCAAGATTATGTTGATTGGCTGAGGAATTCTTTTAAGTCACATTCAAGTGGTGCGTTCAGCTACCGAGGGGCGTAGTATGAAACAAATGGCTGGTACAATGCACGGTGATTACATTTACGGTGAGGGCTACTGGCTCTACCACGCCCCAAACTCTGTCAAGTAAGATTTCTGCGCCGAGAACACTTCAAACGGTAATCACAGCAAGTCCCGGTACTTCATCTAAACAAAAGACACGCAGAATTGTTGTCAAGTTCGGCGGTTCAAGCCTAGCGGACAAAGACCGCATTGCGAAAGCTGCCCGGCTAGTATCCAGAGAGACGGCGAAGGGCACTCGACTCGTTGTAGTAGTTTCAGCCATGGGGAAGATGACTGACCAGCTTATCGGCCTTGTCAATCATGACTCTACTAAGGCGCCGGATAAGACGGATCTAGATGACGTTCTAGCGATGGGCGAAAGAACCAGCGTACGTATCTTTGCCACCGCGCTTAAAGCCGAAGGTCTCGAAGCGAGATACTTCGATCCGACCGACGCCGATTGGCCGATCATTACTGATGATGACTTCTCCAACGCGAACCCAATACTTGAGTTGTGCTTGCAGAAAGTCCGTGAGCACGTCGTCCCACTACTCGACTGGGGGACGGTGCCAGTAATCGCTGGATTCGTAGGCCGCTCAACTGGGGGCAAGATAAGCACCATAGGGCGAGGCGGAAGCGACACAACCGCTTTCATCATAGCAAAAGCTATCGGAGCTGACGAGGTCGTCTTGGTAACTGACGCTGATGGAATCCTCACAGCTGACCCCAAAATCATTCCAAACGCACGTAAACTCGCGCAGATAGAAGTTGGAACCCTCGTGGGGTTAGCAGGTTCAGGAACCAAATTCATCCACAGGAAGGCTCTGAAATACAAAGATCCCGATATACCGGTCAAAGTGATTAATCACAACAAAGACGACCTAGAAGCTGACGGAACAATCATCACAGGCGGAATATCAGGCGAAATCGAGGTTACTTTTGCCAGCAGTACCCCCGCGATGGCGATCACAATAACCGGCAAAGCTATTTCCGAAAACCCGGAGATACTAGCTAACGTAGTGCGTGAGATAAGACAACATTCGACGCTCGATGGTCTCTCAGCCAACTGCGACTCCGTCATATTCTATGTCCCCCAGACTCCTCAGACTCTTCCACTCAAAAGCGTCCATGACTTGATCACTAGTTGCAGCGAAACCCTCGCGATGGCAGTCCAAGCAAACTTGGCTTTCCTGAAAGTCAAAGGGGTTGGCCTGGAGGACACTCCCGGGATCATAGGTAGAATATCACAGCGCCTGCGCGAAAAGGGAATCAACATTTTCGGAATGCTGACGTTGGCCTCGAGCATCCTTGTTTTCGTCTCATGGGACGAGAGGGAGACGGCTCTGAATCTCATGAGGCAAGTTGTGAGGGGTGAGTTGTAGGGTGAAAGCGGCAATCCTAGGGGCAACCGGCCTTGTCGGCCAACGGTTCGTACAGCTATTGAACGATCACCCATGGTTCGAGATTACAACTCTAACGGGGTCTGAAAGGAGCGCTGGAATGCGGTATGGCGAAGCGGCTAATTGGAAAATGGAAACTCGACTGAAGGAAAGAATCGCTGAACTGACCATCCAGCCTTCTAATCCCAAGGAAGTTGATGCGGAAGTTGTCTTCTCAGCCCTCCCGGCTGATCAAGCGGTTGGAACTGAGGAGGCTTTCGCAAGGGCTGGCTATGCTGTAGTAAGTAACGCTTCAACATACAGGATGGAGGCCGATGTCCCACTGTTGAACCCCGAAGCGAACTTCAATCATCTGAAACTTATCGACGAGCAAAGGCACAAACGGAGATGGGACGGTGCGCTAGTAACCAACCCTAACTGTACGACGGCTGTCCTCAGCCTTTCATTGAAACCTATCTTTGACAAATTCGGCCTGAAGAATGTCGTCATGTCTTCAATGCAAGCAGTATCCGGCGCTGGCTACCCAGGCGTTGCGTCGCTGGACATAATCGACAATGTGATCCCATTCATAAAGGATGAAGAGGAAAAAGTTCAACGGGAAACTCAGAAAATTCTGGGCAATGTTGGGCATTCAGCGGAGTTCAATTTATCGGCTAGCTGCCACCGCGTGCCAGTAATCGACGGGCACACAGAAGCCGTCTTCGTCCAAACCGTGAAGCCATCGACGCCCGAACAGGTCGTCGATTGCATGGCTGAGTTTGCCGCAGAACCACAAGAGCTGAAACTACCTTCGGCCCCAGAACGACCGATCATTGTGCGGTCAGAACAGGACCGGCCGCAACCGCGTTTCGATAGAAATGAAGGGCGTGGTATGTCTGTTGTTGTGGGGCGGGTGAGGAAGGATCCTGTGTTTGATGGCGTGAAGTATGTTGCCCTCGGCCATAACACAGTTCGTGGTGCTGCGGGTTGTGCTGTTCTCATAGCCGAGTCGATGAAATCTCAAGGCTACATTTGACGGTGATATTGAAATGGAATCGGGAAAGACGAGGAGGATGCGGCGGATCATGCGGGATGATTCGAAGACCTTCATGATCGCGATGGATCATGGCGTCACACTCGGCCCTGTACGAGGGTTGGAGAATATGCAAGCAATCATAAGGGCTGTTTTCAATGGTGGAGCAGACGCGGTCTTAGTACACAAGGGCATTGCAAAACACGTGGACACTCACAACCACGGGCTCATTATCCATGTCTCCGCCTCAACCACTCTTGGAAGTAAACCGAACCTCAAAGTCGGCGTATGCACGGTTGAGGAAGCGGTCAGGCTTGGCGCAGATGCGGTTTCGGCCCACATAAACATCGGGGCTGAAGAAGAGCATGAGATGCTTGAGTTTCTAGGGAACCTATCTGAGCAGTGTGATTCTTTCGGGATACCGCTCCTTGCAATGATGTATCCGAGGGGGCCGAACATAAAGAGCGAAAATGAATTCGAAGTTGTTTCCCACGCAGCTAGAATTGGAGCAGAACTCGGAGCAGACATTGTTAAGACAGTCTACACCGGTGATCAGGAAAGCTTCAGAAAAGTTGTCAACGGTTGTCCGGTTCCAGTGGTAGTGGCTGGCGGCCCTAGGATGAAAACCGATTTGGAAGTTCTCGAACTCGCGGAAAACTCCATCAAATCTGGCGCCGCAGGCCTCTCCTTTGGTCGAAACGTGTTCCAACACGAAAAACCAGAGGCTATGTGCAAGGCCTTGTCCGCGATTGTTCATGGAGGTGCTAGCGCACAAAGCTCCATGAAGTTGCTGGGGTCATCTTAGTGAAGCAGCTCTGGATTAGAATCGATCCTAACACCACTTCAACCCACAAAGCGGAGCTACTCAAAACCGCTGAAGGTCGTTGCGACGTTGCATTGCTACAACCCGCTGACCTGTCACTTGCCAGTGGCTTGAAACTAAAGACGGCTTCAACTGATGAACGTTCCGAAATCAAACTTCTGTCAGGCCATCACGACGTGGGCGAGAGCGTTTCAGGTAACTCAGCCCTTGAGGTTATAGTAAAAGACAACTCAGATGAGCAGAAAGTTGTTCGGCTGGCTGCGTTAGGCATTCGCTACATCCTAGTCCGATGCCCCAACTGGAAAATTATCCCTCTTGAAAACCTCATCGCTCGCACAAGGAACAAGGCCGTCCTCTTAGCCGATGTTGCAAACGTCAGTGATGCTAAGGTTGCGTTGCAAACCTTAGAACTTGGGGTTGATGGAGTAGTCATTACACCAAATTCCCCGAACGACATCGAAGAAATGGAACGATTTCTGAAGCAGATGCAACAAAAGGTCGCTTTACTTAGAGGGAGCGTTACGTTGGTCAGGCCAATAGGAATGGGTGCTCGTGTCTGCGTCGACACGTGCGAACTGATGGATCCAGGGGAAGGTATGCTAGTAGGGTCCCAGTCATCGGGTTTGTTCTTGGTGGAAGCTGAGGTCCACAAGAATCCACATGTTGAACCGCGACCTTTCAGGGTCAACGCAGGACCCGTTTCATCCTATGTCCTAACCCCGGACCACAAGACCCGTTACCTTTCAGAACTGAAAACAGGGGACGAGGTCCTAATCGTGAACAGGTCGGGTCGTGCGAGAACGGGGCACATTGGGCGAGTGAAAATCGAAAGGCGACCGATGGTTCTGGTTGAAACAGAAGTTAATGGACGTTTGTTCGCATTCATAGTCCAGAACGCAGAAACAGTGCGCCTAGTCTCCGACGGGGCTTCGAAGTCAGTTTCGGAACTCAAATCGGGCGATGAAGTCTTAGTCAGGATTGAAGATGGCGGACGGCATTTCGGAACGCTCGTGGCCGATGAAATGGCGATAGAGCGTTGATCTGCCGAATCTGCCTCTCGGTCATGGTAGACGGCAGCGAAAACCTCGACCAACTGATGGGCCTGCTATCACAAAAGAAACCAGATTTAGTGGAGTTTCGACTCGACAACCTGAGTAATTTTGCAGCGCTTGAGGATATTGCTCACAAGAAAACATTCCCGGCGATAGCTGCCGACAAGTCCAATCGAGACGCAGCCACGACAAGAAAGCGCCTCATGACAGCCGCATCCTCAGGTTTTGAATTCATCGATTTAGATCTTGTTTCTCCACATGTACGGTCTGATGTCCGTCAGGTGAAGTCCATGGGATCGGGAGTGATTGTGTCGTTCCACGACTTTTCAAAAACTCCTTCACGAAATGAATTGGGTGAAGTCTTGGACTCCGAAATCAAGGCAGGGAGCGATGTCTGCAAGGTCGTTACAACCGCACTCTGTCCACGCGACAACCTGACCATATTACGCTTCCTCGAAGAGGAATCATCGAAAACTAGGCTAGTGTCATTTGCGATGGGACATCACGGTATCGCCTCAAGAATTCTCTCGCCCCTTTTCGGCGCGGAATTTACTTTTGCCTCACTCACTGAGGCCTCCAAGACGGCAGACGGCCAATTGACCATTGATAACCTTCGAAGTGCGTGGCAACTACTTGGAGTTTAGTAGCGGAAGAATTTCTGGAAGCACAGCGGTCTATGCTTTGATAGGGGACCCCATTGACCACTCCTTGAGCCCCAAAATCCAAAACGTTGCCTTTCGCTCAACCGAAATAAATGCCGTCTACGTGCCTCTCCATGTAACGCGGCGGAATCTGAGGGACGCTGTCAAAGGCTTGCGAGCCTCGGGTGTGAAGGGTTTCAATGTTACTGCGCCTCACAAGGTGACTGTCCAGCCCTATCTTGACATGATTGAACCCTCAGCTGACGCGATCGGCTCCGTCAACACTGTAATCAATGAAAATGGAAAACTCCGAGGTTACAACACCGATGGGGTAGGTGCTCTCAGGGCGTTAAAGGAGGTTGGCGTATCGCCTGACGGAAAGTCGGTTCTTATTTTCGGGGCTGGTGGCGCAAGCCGAGCTATTGCATACACGCTGGCTCAACGTGCTTCCTCAATTCGACTCGTGAACAGAACCGTTGCAAAGTCTAAGCAGCTCGTACTACGGATAAGAAGGAAGCTCCACATTGAGGTCGAATATGCCTCTATCTCGGATAGGATGCTCAAGGATTTCGTCCAGCAGGCGAACATTGTGGTTAACGCGTCCTCCATGGGGATGGATGGCGTGTCTATTCCTCCGATCGCAGCAGAATGGTTGAGCCACGATCAGTGCGTTTTCGATATTGTTTACAAGCCGCCTCATACTAAACTGCTCGAACTTGCCAACTTGGCAGGTGCAAAGAGCGTCAACGGCCTAGACATGTTAGTCAACCAAGGCGCATGCGCGTTCGAGCTGTGGACAGGAAGGCGCGCTCCAATTATCGAGATGCGTCGTGCAATGAGCCAGACCATACGGGCGATGAAGCATGCGAAAAGTAGCTGAGGCAGTGAGCCATGGAGCCGTAACCATAGTGAACGCCATGGCCACCGGCAGAGGCGCAGCACTCGGCGTTAGGCTTTGGACGCGAGCGAAAGTGACGCTTACAAACCGACCACACCAGTTTGTTGGGCGTAATTTGACTGACCCGAAGGAAGACCCGAACCTAATTGAAACAACAGCTCGCCATGTGTTTCAACGATTCAGAAAAGACAAACGTTTCGGGGCGCTCATTGAAACGAATTCCAATATTCCTATTGCAGTCGGCTTGAAAAGCAGCAGCGCTGCAAGCAACGCCGTTGCAATCGCCAGCCTGAAAGTTCTGGGTAGGAAAGTAAACGATATTCAGACCGTGAAACTGGGTGTTGAGGCCAGCTTCCGGGCAGGAGTGACGCTGACCGGAGCCTATGACGACGCGTGCGCGTGCTACTTCGGCGGGCTCGTAGTAACGGACAATGTGCACAGGCGGATTCTGAAACGTTTCAAGCCGAAGGATCATTTTCGGGTGTTCATTCATGTTCCAAACCGCAAAAAGTACACCAGCGAAGTTGATCGAGCATCTTTGAGAAAATTCAGGCCATTCGTCCAAGTTGCACACCGAGAGGCCTTGAGCGGAAACTATTGGAACTCGATGACGTTGAATGGTTTGGTTTATTGCAAAGCCTTTGGGTACGATACAAAATCGATTAGAGAGGCTCTTCACGAAGGGGCTATCGCTGCCGGCCTGACAGGAAAGGGGCCTGCGGTTGCTGCTATCGTCCCAAGGACTAAAGTGAAGCGTGTTCTTTCCGCATGGAACTTGCTCCCGGGCAGAATCATCGAAACATCATTCAACTTCCAGAAAGCTCAATCCTCGAGGGTGAAAAGTTGAACGTTACCGTAACCCCGAAAAGCGTTCTAATCGGCGAGATATGGGCACCACCTTCCAAAGCCCACACCCATAGGGCGCTCTTTGCAGGACTTTTATCCCGGGGTGTTACGAAGATTATGAATCCGCTCTCGTGCGATGACACGGAGGCAACTACGGCTGCTATTTCGTCCCTCGGAGCAAAACTCGAACGTGGGCCAAACGCTTGGGCCATTCAAAGTAACGGACGCCCCACAGCGCCCAGAAAGGAAGTTCAATGCGGTCAATCCGGAGTTACCTTGCGTTTCACCATACCCGTCGCTTCGCTGACAGGGGAGAAAATCAGGCTTGCGGGTCAAGAGGGTTTGATGGGGAGACCGATCGAACCACTAGTTGAAGCCATGAAGCAACTCGGAGTCGATGTGGAAGCAAGTCGGAACTGCGTTGTCGTCGAAGGAGGGCCACCAAAAGGTGGCAAGGTTAGCATTCCAGGAGATATTAGCTCCCAATTCATCTCAGGCCTACTTCTCGCTGCACCGCTGATGGAAGAAGAGTTGAAATTAGAGCTGACCTCACCGCTGGAATCACACCGTTACGTTTCGCTGACTATCGATGTCATGAAGAAACATGGGATTGATGTTAGCTCAAACGGCAAGAAGTCAACGTTCACTGTACCACCAATGCAATCGTACAAGCCTGCTACCCACAGAGTCTCGGGCGATTTTTCCTCCGCTGCGTTTGCTATGTCCGCAGCGGCCATAACTGACTCAAAGTTACTGATTCGTGGTCTTTCGAGGGATAGCCTTGAGCCTGACTCAGTCATGGTTGAAATCCTCTCCAAGATGGGGGTTGAGGCGCGTTCTCTCCCCGAGGGCCTACTCGTGGAAGGTGCCAGACTAAAGGGCATCAACGTTGACCTGCGTGATTGCCCTGACCTATGCCCTATAGTGGCTGTTCTCGGTTGCTACGCTGAAGGAAAGACGCAAATTACCGGAGCGGGCAGGTTGCGCTACAAAGAATCAAACAGGCTAGAGGCAATTGCTTCGGAGCTTGGGGCACTTGGAGCTGATATCGAAGAGACCGAAGACGGTCTGATTATGTTTGGGCCATGTTTTCTAGAGGCAGGTATTGTGGACTCACATGGTGATCATAGGATTGCAATGGCACTCTCTATAGCAGCGATAAGGGCAAGGGATCAAGTTGTCATTAAGCATGCCGAATGCGTAAGCAAATCATATCCCACATTCTTCAATGATCTGCGATCACTTGGAGTTGAAATAGTTGACCGATAGTTCCTTCGGAAAGCAGTTCTGCGTGACCGTATTTGGTGAGAGTCACGGTCCTGCAGTAGCGGTTGTTGTGGACGGATGCCCTGCTGGGCTTGAGCTAAGTGTGGACGATGTGCGGGCCGAACTTGACCGCAGAATGCCTCCTGACCCCGGTCTGACTTCAGCTCGCCGTGAGAAGGATGACGTTCAATTTCTCTCAGGAGTATACGAGGGTTACACTACTGGAGCCCCAGTTGCCATGCTCACTTGGAATAAGGATGTGAAGTCACAAGATTATGACAAGTTGAAGTTCATAGCTAGGCCAGGACACGCCGACTACCCCACGAGAATCAAATACGGAGGCTTCAACGACCTCCGAGGGGGCGGCCGCGCTAGCGGCAGGTTGACCGTCCCAATCACAATGGCAGGGACGATCGCGAAGAAACTATTGCACGCTGTCGGTATCGATGTCTTCGCACATGCTATCCAGATTCACACGATTAAGTTGGACCGACAATTGTCGTATGAAGCCATAAAACGGAACGCTTACTCGAACTCAGTACGATGCGCGGACCCAGAAACAGCCGACAAGATGAAGGAAATAATAATGAAAACTCGAAGCGAGGGGGATAGCCTCGGCGGGATTGTGGAATGCATTGCCACAGGAGTGCCGCCCGGAGTTGGGGAACCTTTCTTTGACAGCCTGGACGCAGACCTTGCGAAAATTGCTTTCAGCATTCCAGCCGTTAAGGGGTTTGAGGTTGGTCTAGGGTTTCAATCGTCAGCTGTGAAGGGGTCACAGAATAACGATTCCTATACAGTGCGGGAGGGCAAGGTTGAGACCCTTACCAATAATGCAGGCGGTATACTTGGCGGTTTATCGAATGGCATGCCCATTATTGTGCATGTTGCGTTCAAGCCGCCCTCGTCAATTCCTAAGGAACAAAAGACGGTCAATCTGAAGGAAATGCACGATACCATGGTGCAGGTAACTGGCCGCCACGACCCGTGCATAGTTCCGAAAGCGGTTCCAGTGGTCGAGGCGGCAGTTGCAATCGTTCTAGTTGACCATTGCCTTCGGGCGGGTGTGATATCTCGCGTTCTGGGCAGCAAGGACCACGATGAACCCATCAATGGGCGCTCGAAGCTTCAACCGCCGCATTGAAGCGTCCATCCACGCCGGGAAATATCAAATCCTTTTGAAGGTAGCATTGTCCTTTCCTGAGGTCTTGAAGCAAATCGCCCCTCTTCTCACGGCCAAGCATCCAAAGTGTCCGATTGCTGTACCGCACGAAGGCCTTCAGCGTCTCCAGCAAGTTCTTGCTGTCCATCAAAATTGAAATTTCATTTCCAAAGCTTTCTCGGTAAACCATTTCGGCGATGAGTAGCTGGAGTTTGAATGTTGTCCCGGCTACTGCCCTCAATTCGTTCGGGCTAAGCCCGGAGGTTTTCAGGACATTAACGAATGCGACATTCATGAAGTGTGGTAGGGCCAATGTGAAGGATGCGAACTTGTCATGGTGATCAAAGTCACTGCGAATAATTCTCGCCCCCTCTTTCCGGAAGAGTGAAAGAAATTCGGCGGCACTTCTGCCGCGAGGAAGCAAAGTTGTAATAATTGTTTTCCCTGTGAGATTCTTGATTCCTGGGCCGAACATTGGGTGAATGCTAAGGACAGTAATTCCACGCCTTTTCATGCTCTGAAGAATTGCTCTGACAGGTTCCTTGATTGATGATATCTCAACGAGGAGGCAGCTGCTAGAGAGATGAGGTTCGATTTTCAACAAAATGTGCTTAGTCGCCTCGGTGGGGGTAGCGAGAACGACTAACTGTGCGGGTTGAACCGCAAGCCTAGAGTCTTTGATGAAACGGAATCTTTTCTGTCGGGCGAGGTTCTTCCCTTGACGATCGTTCTTGTCGGAGATGATAATTCGGTAACCTTTTTTCTTCAGGAAATCTGCAAACCAAGCACCCATTCTGCCTGCTCCGCCGATGACTGTTGCTACGGCCATGAATCAATCGCCCCTCCAATCGCTCTTATGGCGCTTGGGATCTGTCGCTCCGGCAGTGAGATGGCAAGCCTGAAGAACGCTGGATACTCTCCAAATGATTGGCCCGGGCTAATACTTACCTTGTGTTGCTCCAGAAGTTGCTTAGCGAATCTTAACGAGTCGAAATTAGGTTTGTTCGCTTTGGGGAATACGTAGAAGGCCCCCTCGGGCTTGTAGAAGGAAACATCTATTTTCTCTAGTTCGCGGCAGGTAAGGTCAACCTTCTTCATTATGGCTCCGATATTGCGCTTCGCATGATGGCGCCCTTTTTTGATCGCGACGAGTGCTGCCCGCTGGATGAATTCTGGGACACAGGTTACGGCAGTTTGGATCACGCGGCGGATCTGCATTGCCCTCTCTTTCGTAGTTACTAAGTAAGCAATTCTCCACCCGGTTAGACTGAACTGCTTGGAGAAGCTGTTGATGTAGACTACGTTGTCATATTGAGTCTCAAGTATGCTCGGGGGTGAAGCTCGGGCGTATCTGTCGTACACTTCGTCGGAAAGAATCATTGTCTCGTATTTGCGGGCCATGTCAACTATTTCTTCAAACTTCTTTCTGCCGATTATCTTACCCGTCGGGTTGTTTGGACTATTCAGAACTAGGATACGCACCCCTTTTCGTAGTTCCAACTCAAGCTGTTCAATGTCGATTTCCCATCCGTTATCCAGAGTCGTATTCACGGTGATTACTCGACCTCTAGCGAAGTTCACACACTCTTCATACGCGGGCCAGGCGGGTTGGGGTATGATTGCGCGTTCGAGTGGGGAAAGAGAGCTGGTAATTGTGGCGAAAATTGCGAATCTGCCACCTGGTACGATTAATATCTGGTCAGGGTCAATCTTGGTGCGGTGTTGTTCACTCATCTCATCTGCTAAAGCATTTCTCAATTCGAGCAAGCCGGCTGCTGGTCCGTAGCCGATCACTTTCTTCTTTCGGAAGCTATCGCTTAAGCCGCGAATTACTTGCTGTGAAGGTGGGAAGTTTGGTTCTCCAATCTCGAATCTCGTTATTCGTTCGCCCTGAGCCATCAATTTCTGAGTGAGTTCAAAGATTTCCTTCAGAAGCTGATCCTTTGACTTCGAAGGTCGTGCTTGGTCTTGTACGCTGACGGTTTCCTCGATCAGTAATTCTCCTAACCTTCTGGCGAAGGATTTGCTGATCCCCAAGTTTCCAGCAAAATTCGCGAGGCTGACCATAGTGGCCTGTTCAGCATCTGCGTCTATGGTCGGCAGGCCTTTTCTCTCTTTGAGGTGGGCAACCCGGTCACCAAGCACTAATCGCTCTTTGATCACGGAGAGAAGTTGTTTATCTGTTTCTCGAATCTGTGCCCTATATTCTTCAAGGGTACTCAATGCATATGACACTCCGGATAGAATTTCGCTGTTTGTTGGTATTTGTTTCATTAAAGGATAGTCGTTTCAGAATGGTTCCCGTGGTTCAAAATATCCAAGTTCAGTGCCGTCCTTCGACAATTTAAGGTAGCCCACTTCGATCTTGTGAACACGCTCAACCGACCTGCAGTAAACTCTGACCGTATCATTTGCAAAACCCATGAGAACTCCTATCTCAAGCATGTACCCCTCATCGTCTAGGAGGCCAACAATTAAGCTGTTCAATTCCCATGCTTTTGGCCCATGAACCTTGGGGAATCCAACGGGGATTGAAAGATCGACCGCTCGTAAAGAGATAGTTCTTGTCCTTGCTCCTTCCAGGAACCTTCGGTAACCTGTGATTCGAGTCTCGCGTCTGTCGCTGCGGGAACGCGCTAACACATCCTTTGCAGTATCAACATTCAACGCGCGCGCCCGTGACCCAGATAGTACGGGCTGAAGTTCCGCCCCGGTAGCCAACCCTATTACAAGGTCAGGTTCAGTTGCAGCTATCATTCGGATTTTGTATGAAATTGCTTCAGGGTCGAGGACCCAGCCGTCGGTGTTTATGATTGTAAGAGAATCTTGGGCGCGATTAGAGAGGCGCCGTATCCCGTCGATGATTTTCGTTTCGACCTGACTTGCGCTTGTATGGCCGATGAAAATGATAGATTCCGGTCTGAGTTCGACGAGCGAAGAGATGGAAGTTGTTGGGATGGAATATCCTATGGTTGTTGGAGGCCCAATGTCGGCTTGTCCTATGTCACCGTCAATTATGTGGAGACTCAACTGTTTCCCTAACAACTTGTTTGTCATGTAGGTAGAGAGAGTACTTTTGCCGACGTCGGTCATTCCGATCAGGATGACCTTACCTTTTTCCATCTCAACTAAAGCATCTGCAGCCACGGTCCAAGAAGCGGGTATCGTGCTGCCTTCTACCTCGAATACCTCGGCAGACTTACCCATCAAAATTTCCAAGTGGACTTCAGTTTTAGCTTCAACTGGAAGTTGTTTGTCTCGGTTTATCGTCAATCTGCGTTGTCGGTCTAATGGGGCGCCCAGAACTTCAGCCTCCCCATTCAGCAGTCTACAAGATGCAGGACCTCGGATCATTAGTGTGTTGTTGGGTGCGAGGATGTATCGCATGGACAGAAGTCATCTTCGATAGGTTGAATCACTCACTTTGCATTCTGCAAGCCAAGAAGTCAGAGCATATTGCTAAATACACTATCGATTCATCCCGTGATTGCTCGGAGGGTTCACTAACGAGGGTTGCCAACTCTGAAGTGCCGGAAGGATTGTACTACACTAAAGAGCATGAGTGGATGAAGCTTGAGAATGGAAAATGCCGCATCGGAATAACAGATCATGCACAGAAGGCGCTTCACGAAGTCGTGTACGTGGATCTGCCTAACGTGGGTAAGGCCTTAACTCAAAACATTGCTTTCGGGACAGTTGAATCAGTCAAAGCCGTTTCCGAACTTTATTCACCAGTTTCTGGTGAAGTTGCAGAGCGCAATGAGAAATTGGTTGAGTCTCCAGAACTCGTGAACCAAGACCCATACGGTGCCGGTTGGATTGTCATAGTTAAGCCTTCGCGCCTGCCAACTGACCTGCAGGCCTTGTTGAAGGCAGAAGGCTACGGGAGTTTTCTCGAGGAACTTACCAAGAAGACCTAAAGACTCGACAGGAAGAGAGGACGGTTATTTCATCGTTCATGCATGAATTTAAAAATGCATCGCGTACGCATACTGGGAATGAATCCCGCATGAATTCATCCAATAATTCCACCCTCGAAGAGCGGCTGCAGCAGTCGCGGGTGTTTAAGCGACTGGCTCTACGTAAGTTACAGGCACGAAGATTGCAAGAAGGGCAAGTGCAGATGGGAGTGTACGAAACTATAGCTTCAGAATTCATGAGCCTACCTTCACTCGATAATGTCGACCGGCTATCAACGGTCTACGGCTACTCGAGGGTTCGCCGAGCCATGAGCTTGCTAGATAATCTGGTTTTCGAAGAATTTTTCTATGGAAGACTTCACCTCTATCCATTATGGATCAAACAGTTCACTCGACTACTTGATGCTGCTAGACCTCGCGCAATTGTAAAGGAATTAATGTCAAGTCAGGAATAGGATACTTCTCGCGGAACCCGGGAACTCCGGCGATGAAATCTTCCCGGAATCGGCTTCTCTGCGACCTGTGAGGATAATCTAGTTGCGAGCAGGCCAGGAAAGAATTCCAATTGGTTGCAGCGGTTTGGATAAACTGCTCAACGGAGGCCTCGCAAGAGGAGAGGTGGCACTAGTTTATGGTGAAGCTGCAACCGGCAAAACAACTACAGTGATTCAGGCGGCAATTGCCGCAGCCAAGTTAGGCCTCAAGACACTATACTTGGACTCCGACCATTCGTTCACCCAACAGAGGTTTCATCAGATAGCTGGAGTGAACTCTGAGGAGATCAGCCAATTAATACTGCTCTTCCTGCCCGAGACTTTTTCAGAGCAACGGAGTATCGTTGAATCGCTCGAAAACTATGTCACCCCAGCTCTTGGTTTGGTGATTATCGATTCTATGAGTTCCCTCTATCGTGCTGCATTTTCAGGTTCGGAGAGCATTTTTAGCCTCAACAGAGACCTCAGTAGACAGGTTGCGTACTTGGGAGAATTGTCCGCTTCTCGTAGAATTGCCTGTATGCTAACAAGCCAAGTTCACGCCCGCCTAACCACGCCCGCAGCTGAAATTGAACCAGTCGCACGTAGGGCGTTGTTCCATTTTCCGCAGACGATCCTCAGGCTTAGAAATACTCCCAAGACGAATGTCAAGGAGTTCGTTTTGGAGAGAAGCGGAGGTTCAGACGTCGCGAGAACTAGTTGCCTCATTGCACTCGGTGAAACCGGACTGTCGGATGTCTCAACCTAACTCTTATTTCTATAAACCGGATGCTAGCGTCTTTCTTTCAGCTGGTGAACAGTTTGTGGCCTTCGACACAGGATTTGGTTTCGGCCCTCTACATCATAATACCAGCGTACTGCACTAACGGCGCGCCAGTCATTTTTGGCGGAGGCCTTCCGATAGATTTAGGCAAATCTCTCTCCGATGGGAACCGGATTCTCGGGGACAACAAGACGGTCCGCGGAATTCTTAGTGGGCTGGTGGTTGGCGCAATAGTAGGGGCTTTTGGTTACTACTTGGTCTCAAGGAACCTGTTCCTAATCGCAGTCTTGGCGTCGGTCGGCGCGCTTTTGGGCGACTTGGGGGGGGCCTTTCTAAAGAGAAGACTAAGAATCAAACCGGGCGACGCATTACCCGGAATAGACCAACTGGATTTTGTATTAGGTGCATTACTGTTTGTTTCTTCGGTTTACAGGTTAAGTCTGGGAGCAATCGCAATATTACTTTTTGTGACTCCACCCATTCACTTTCTCACGAATGTTGCCGCGTACTGTCTCGGGCTTAAGAGGAACTATTGGTGAGTTAACCCTATCATCATCCGCCGATCTTTTGATTAATGAGCGCAGTCGAGTAGAATACGACAATGAGTACCGTAAGCGTGCCTAGTATGAGGAGGAGGTACGCGTTGCGTGGCCTGTAAGCAAACCTTGTGCTCCGAAGAAGCATGTACAGCCCCCCCAGACCGAGCATGTAGAGGAAAGCCGCAATCAGGCTCTCGTTCAGTGTCTGCTGCCCTAAGGTTCCCTTAATGACGACTGAGTATCCAGTAGGGGAGGGCAGTAGCGAGATTGGGCGTTCTAGTATATCGTATATTCCTCCAGCCAGTACGAAACCGACGAAGACAAGCACCGCCACAATCATTACAGTGGTCGAGGGTTTCATCCTTCTTGCAGTGGGCGACCTGAAAATTCTAAGGGAATAGCTGACGTTTGTGAAAGCTCGTTGTAGTCTCCATGGCAGCCTGCGAAGCTTGATTCGAAGCCCTTCGAACATATTTTACAACACTCGCACCTGGAATGACCACGAGGCTAAAATATGTTACCATGCTTGTCCCCGCTTGGCTAACGTGGTTAAGGCATGCCACAAAAGATCGTATGCGAAGCCTGCGGCTCGATTCTATATCATGGGCTTGAGCTAGAAACGCCAACCGAAATCATTCAACGACACAACGGTATCTGCCCACAATGCAAGAAAAAACTAGATTTCGCAACTGAGAAAGTCAAAATAGTTCCCTACGAAGAAACGACCTGACCTGGTAAAGACAGCTGCGCGGTAAGAGCGAAGTAGCTTGCCTAAAGATGTCCAGGTGCAAAGTTTTCATGAGGAAAACGGGCATCTGTCGGAATTCGCAGGTTTCAACCTCCCCCTCTGGTTTAAAGGAATCATACTCGAATCAATGGCTGTTCGAAACGCTGCAGGAATTTTCGACGTTAGCCACATGGGTCGCGCGATAATTCGGGGAAACAATTCACAGAAGTTACTGGATAATCTATCGACGAATAATGTTGCTTCCCTTGCGAACGGCGAAGGCCAGTACTCCCTTCTGTGCAACCCTGAAGGGGGCATCAAAGATGATGTGCTGGTCTTCCGGTTGCAAGAGGGTGAGCACTTAATCGTCTACAACGCTGCGAACCGATCTAAAGACTACGATTGGATTCTGAGCAACGCTAGAGGCCTGAATGTCGATATCCAAGACGTATCTGATGATGTCGCGATGTTCGCTGTGCAAGGCCCGAAAACAATCTCCATCATGCAACCACTGTTTAGTATTCAACTCGATGCAATGCCTAGGTTCGGGTGCTCTTGGGCACAGATTGCTGGGACCAGGGCCTTGGTTTCCAGGACTGGCTATACTGGGGAGGACGGGTTTGAATTGTTCGTTTGGGATTCTCCTGTAGCTAAACCTGAGAAGGCGCGAATGGTCTGGGATCGAGTCTTGCAGGCCGGTGAAGCTTATGGGCTTGAACCGTGCGGGTTGGGGGCTCGAGATGTTCTGCGCTTGGAAGCTGGACTTTGCCTATACGGGACGGACATGGATGAGAAAACAAACCCGTACGAGGCGAAGCTGGGGTTCGTGGTCAGACTAGACAAAGAGTTCATCGGCAAGAAGAGATTGCAAGAAATCAAAGAAAAGGGACCCCTGAGAACGCGCATCGGCCTTGTAACAACGAAACGTGTTATCCCAAGGCATGGGTTTAACATAATTCACTCTGCGAAAAATGTCGGAACAGTCACAAGCGGAACTCTATCACCGATTCTGAACAAAGGCATCGCAATGGGATACGTTGGACCTGACGTTGGACGGGAAGGCATTGGTATCGAAATCGAGGTAAGAGGTCGTCTAGAGGAGGGGAAGATTGTCAAACCCCCATTCTATGATCCGAGCAAGTATGGTTATTCAAGAAAGAGACAGGGAACCTCATCAGACGTTGCTAACGCCTAATTTTCTCATTGCGTCGCGACGTTAAGTTCCCATAAAGGGATTCGTCAGCGGTCCCTTCTGGCTCGCCACCCAACTCACTGATTTCCTCATTGGTCATCGCTGAAGTTGGCTTTAGAACAGTGACAATTGGGCTCCATCGTATGCCCATTAGGGTCGGCAGTGGGTTTCCACATTCGAGACACTGCTCCAAGCCTTCGGGGTTAGCTGTCCCACAAGAAGAACAATAGATAGGTTTCAGTATTGATCCGCAATCAATGCAATACCTGGCATCCAGCTTGTTCGCCCTCTTGCAAGAGGGGCACCTTACGATTGTACCTGACATTCTACCAGCCACGATTTATGGAAGTTCGCTACACACCCAGACAAGTCTTTCGTAGTTGAACTTTGGTTTCTCGATCGGGATGAATTAGTTTGATACGTGACGGATCACGAGATGCCGAGGCACCCGAGGAGGTTCCAAATGTGGGCCTTATAGTGAATCCAATCGCAGGAATCGGTGGTGCCGTCGGACTCAAGGGAACGGATCGCCCCGAGATCTTAGAGGAGGCCTTGAGACGCGGAGGTCATTCAGTCGCGCCCGAGCGTTCTATTCGGGCGCTAAAGGCGGTGAAACGGAACCTTCCGGGAGTGAACGTAATTACTTGTCCTGGCGAAATGGGGGAGAACGAGGCGGCCGCGGCCGCCGTACACTGTGATGTGATACCAATTCAGCTGATGGAAAGGACTACTGCAGTTGACACTCTAAAGGCTGCGAAAGAGCTCGAACACAAAGTAAGCCTGCTATTATTTGCTGGTGGAGACGGCACCGCTCGCGATATTTCGGAAGCTGTTGATGCACATATTCCCGTGCTCGGCATACCTTGCGGCGTAAAGAACTATTCCGGAGTTTTCGCGTCTTCACCCGAGGCCGTTGGAGGAGCAGTCGCGTTGTTCATGGAGAATAAGAATGCGACGGTTGACTCCGAGGTATTGGATTTTGATGAAGATTCGATGCGCAATGGTAGAATTCAAACGAGAATCTGCGGAATATTGCGCGTGCCCTCTTCAAGGCGTTTCATGCAAAATGCAAAATCGGCTCCGTTCTCATTAGAGGGGGACATTGAGCAAGAAGCGTTAGCCAAGTTTGTGGTAGAAGATATGGACAAGGAATTGCAATACGTCCTAGGCCCTGGTTCAACTAGCAGTAAGGTCGCCGAATTGCTGGATGTGCAGAAGACATTGCTCGGAGTTGACGTTATTTTTAGGGGTAAGTTGGTCGCGAGAGACGTAACTGGCAGGGAATTGGAAGAGCTAGTCCGAATGCGTTCAACGAAGTTGGTTATCTCCCCGATCGGCGGGCAGGGCCACATCCTAGGCAGAGGAAATCAGCAAATTACCCCTATCGTGATCCGAGCAATTGGAAAAGAAAACATCATGGTGATTTGTACTAGAAGCAAATTGGCCAATCTGCCTGAACGAAAATTACATGTTGACACTGGCGATGTCCGATTGGACAACGAATTGGTTGGCTATTGGCGTATTGTGGTAGGATATCGTGAGTTTGCCATAGTCAAAGTAGATTAACTTCGAGATGACTTTGCGGACCGATCTAGGTCCAACCTGAGAAAGGATATTGAGATTATAACTCACCAACCTTTTATAACACACTGAAAGTGTAATCTGAAAAATCCCTTGGTGCAGAAATGTCAGCTACCCGGCAAGCCCTAAGGAAGATGCGTGACTTCTTAGGGAAGTACATAAACCGCGAAACACTTGCCGGCCGTGTTGAAGGGACTCGCAAAGTTCTTTCAGGCATCTCTCGAGGAACAGTCATAGAAGCAATTGTAGTTGGCTTGATTGTTCTCATAGCACTAGCCGTCCGAGTAATGCCTATCCGCTGGGGATTCTTCCTAAACGAATTCGATCCGTACTTGCAATGGCGCATGGCACAGTACGTAGTTGATCACGGCTTCTTGGCGTGGTTTAGCTGGCATGACACGATGAGTTGGTATCCATACGGCGCGGACATGCCCACATGGAACCTCTACGGTACGGCCTTCGTAATAGCGGCCATTACGATGATACTGCATTATGTTGGCGTAAATGTAACCGTGTTTGTGGTTGCAGTTGTTTTTCCAGTAGTCGCCGGAACCCTAACCGTTCTAGCAGCATACTTCCTTGGAAAGGATTTCTGGGGAAAAGGCGCAGGATTGTTTACCGCCCTGTTTTTGGCTTTGAATCCAAGCAGTATTGGCCGAACCCAACTTGGTTTTCTCCGTCATGAGCCGCTTGGCATTCTGCTGATGATACTGATCTTCCTCTTCTTCAGAAGGTCGACCGTGCCAACATCTTCAACCCGTAAGACGCTGATATACGCTGGCTTAACCGGGTTCTCGCTCTTCTACCTGACCGCCTCTTGGGCAGCGGCCTCCTACCCGCTTGACCTATTGGTTGTTTACGCAGTTGTCTTAGGCATACTGGGTCGTTCTTCGAAGAAATTCTTCCTAAGCTATTCTGTCACTATGGGGATATTCTTACTCTTTACGCCATTTTTGGTCCCGAAGCTTGGCTTTGGTGGACTTAGCGATTTCACTTGGCTGGTGATCCCGGTTGGGGAAGTAGTCCTACTTGCTCGCGAGGCCTCCACATATGTCACCAACAGGAAGCACCAGATTTACGCGCTAACGGCGACGGTACTTGGAACCATAGCAGTTGTTACCGTTCTTTCGTATTTCCACGTGGTTTCTCTCCCCTATGGCAAATTCTATGCCGTAATAAACCCGTTTGTCCGCGGTCAAATTCCAATCATCCAAAGTGTTGCGGAACATCAACCCGCAACATGGGGTTCGTTCTTCTACGAATTTGGAGCCCTTATTTTCCTGATTCTGTTCGGCTTCGTTTTCATCCTGCAAAGGGTTAGGAACGACGATATCTTCCTACTTCTATGGGGAGTCACTGCTGTCTATTTTGCGGCATCCTTCGTCCGTCTAACCTTGCTCCTTGCTCCGGCTTTCTGCCTGTTAGCTGCCATAGGGACTGTGGAACTAGGGAAACCTGCAGTCGATATTGTGCGCGAGGCGGTTATCTATCCAAAACATAAAACTCGAGTCATAAGTAGAATTGGCCGAGAGTTTGGTGTCGCCATCTTTCTAATCCTCCTCATAATTATAATTCCGACCTTCTGGACGGCGGTGCGTGGCTCATACCAACCTGCAACAATCGTCACTTCAAGTATTCCCACAGCTCCAGCAACTGGGCAGGAATTGAAGTATGCAGATTGGCTTGAGGCATTGTCGTGGATGCGACAGAACACGCCTACTGGTTCGGTTGTTTTCGCGTGGTGGGACTATGGGTATTGGATCACTGCTCTCGGCGATCGGAGAACGCTCGCGGATAACGGTACCCAAAACTCCACGCAGATAGCCGTGATAGCTCAAACCTTCCTCGACAACATCACTATGGCAATCCCTAATCTCGAAAAATATAACGTATCGTACGTGGCTATCTTTATCACGCCTTCAGGTGGCAGTCAAGGAGGATACCAAGGGTTCGGCGAGGACGGGAAATGGTATTGGATGGCACGCATCGGAAATAACACGATGTGGAACAACTATAAAGTGATCTACACGGAAACCGTTACCGCCACTCAAACTGGTAGCACCAGTTCGAGCTATACCCAATTGCTCCAAGACTCGAAAGGAAAATTCGTAAGTAACGATACGATTGCGAGCAATAACCAGCTCAACGACCACACGATGTTAGGCTACATGATGGCTTTGGCAACAAATGCGGCCAATGAGCAGCCTTCTCAATACTTCACACGTGTCTTCTCTTCATCGAACAACTTTGTATTCCTCTTTCAAGTGAGAATTCCAAAGGCAGTTCACTTATCAATCAATCCAATCAAACACCAAATCCCATACGGACAACAAGTGGTCCTTGCCGGGAATCTTGGTGATCCCGCTGGAAACGCGTTGAGCATCAGCAACCCATCGGTCACATTGGAAGCGTCTACTGACAGTGGCCAAACGTGGCAGCCAATACAGGGTGTGCCTGTCTCTCCAAACGGAACGTATAGCTACACCTGGACGCCTGACGCTGGCAATTACATTATTCGAGCCCACTACCTAGGTGCTGTGGGCCCGTACGCAGATACTTCGACTACGCCTCAAGTCCTCAATGTGCAAACCGGAAGAGTAAATTTGAGTATCACAACATCCTCCCATTCAGTGACGGTAGGCCAGAACGTTACGGTGACGGTTCAAATGTCCCCGTTCGTGAGCGGAGCCAACGTAACTGTGTCGTATACCTTTGACAACAAAACCTTTGTTCCGATCGAAAATGTAATCATGAGTTCCCCCAGTATGAGCTTCACTTGGTTCGTTAACATACCTGGGAGCTTTACATTGGCCGCGAGCTGGCCAGGAAACCAAAACTACGACCGAGCACTGGCGGAAATCACGCTCAACAAGTCATGATAATGCGTCTCTGTTCCACTACTATTGCCCTGAATCTTACTCCTCATTTGGCTGGCGCAGGCGAGCATATTTGTCATGCGGGGAAAACTTTGGTGGATGGGGTGTAACTGTAGGTTCTCCGCACTTGGGGCAGTTCTGTTTCAGTGTGTAGGTTTTGCAGTTAGGGCATTTTCTTAGGAGCCATTTCAACTTAGTTTGCGCCCTTCGCCGCCCAGGCTCTTAATCGAGTTTAGTGCCTCGTCAATCGCCAAGTTCAATGTCGCTTGGGCATCCGTTATCTCTTTGCTCCTAACTTCGAGCCTGTAACGTGGGGACCCTACCGTGTAAATCTTGATGGTTGTTCCGCGTGACTTCTTAACCTTCTTCGCTCCTCGGAGCGCTTGGCGTATCGCTTCCACCCCTTCTGTCCTGGCGCAAGTTAGTTCTACAGTTCCCGTGACCTTCGCCTTTTCTAACCTAATCTTGCTCCGCGCAACTTCCGTGAGTGTCTTGGCCCATTCTTCGCTAATGCCAAGTTTGCTAAAGATCTCTTCGCCCTCATCCGTAGCTTCTTCGAATGCGTCGAATGGGTTATCGAATTTTTCATAGATAATCGACTTGACCTTAGATACATCATCTTCGGTCGCCTTCAATTTCTCAGCTGCGCCCTTAATGATCGAGTCAGCTTTCTTCACTTTCTTCCATTCGAGCATTTTCTCGGATTTTTCTCGCCCCGTGACTCTGCGCAGCGAGAGGTCGACTTGAGCCCGTTGGGAGCTAACACGGAGAACCTTCAGGACCAGCTTCTGGCCCTCTCTGACGTGAACCCTGATGTTTTTCACGTATGTGCTTGCGATTTCTGAGATATGGATTAGGCCTTCCACACTTTCGTATTCATCAAGTTTGACGTATGCCCCGTAATCTACAACCCGCGTTACAGAGGCTACTACAAGGTCGCCGACCTCTGGGTAACGCGGCGTCACTGACATTTGCTTGGCCTATCCGAGAACCTGCACGATTTCTGACTTAATTCTTGCTTTTCCGCCGGTCGGTTCAGCTAAAATCTCTTCGCAGACTGAGCATCGCGGGGGAATTGATGGCCTGTCAAATATCACTTGCTCGTTACCGCATTTGGGACATTTGATTCTAACGAAGCTGCTTTCTGGCTTTGGAATAAGTTCGCCCTTAACCATAATGATTCACTGTTCTTGTGGAGGCCGAAGAAAGTGGGTGCAACTAACATAAGTGTTATGGCTTGTTTCTCCGCACTCGAAGGTAATTTAGGTGATTTCGAGTTTTCGGAGTCTAATTCCGAGTCGGTAGACTTCAGAGCTGCAGGTTTTGCAGCTGAGCCTCAGCAATTGTTTCTTTGTTGTCTTTGCTGTACGTTTCAGTTCCGGGAATTTCTGTCCGCCATATCCGTGCTTCCTTCGGTTTTGCCTTCTTGCTCCGTCGGACATCGCCCGTTCCTTGCTCTTCTTGTAGATTGATACCTGGTGATCAGTATGTGATTTGCATTTTGGACAGTAGGTTCGAATCTGTTTTGGGGCTTTCATACTGATCAGCCTGAGTTCGTTACCTAGCTTTGCGTGCGCTATTTATTGTTGATGGAGTTGTTTTGTCAATTCTCCAGGCAAAGCATGATGGACACGCTTAACATCAATTTCCTTAGCGAGGCCTTGTTTGATCAGTGCCTGGGCGTTTTGATTTGGAAGGGAACCTACGTCTTCTTTCTTGTACGGGCCGTATATTTTCAAGTCAACGCCAACAATTTCGGGAACATTATCGAGGAACCTTACGACTGAAAGTTCCGTTTGATCTTCGGGGAGGGAGTCGCCCTGTTTTGGTGTGTCGTGTTCCTTGTAGTTTGAGAGGGATTCATTGAAGTGTTCCACGAGCCTTCTTTCTTCATCCGTTAAGTCATTCGTGCTAATTTCGCTGCCATCTCTTGCTGCGTTAACAATTTTGTGCAGCCTTGTTTGCTTAATTTCGTCGAACAGGCGTTTTGCTACATCCTTCTCTTCGACGAGTAGGCGGCCCTGGATTGTACGTGTGTCGTCAGCAACGGAGTCGTCTTCCAATCCCTTTAGGTAGCCAGTGGCCCGTTGGTAAAAGTCGCTCGATAGCGGCTGCGGTTTCTCGGAGGTTTTTTCGGCTTTCCAAGCCTTGTAGAGGTCGTTGTACATGTCTATTTCACCGGGTATGCGACGCCCTTGGCTATCAGCAGGATTGCGACGGCTAGCGGTAATTCAATTTTCTCGTTGGTGAACGGTCCATAGTTTTGGTCGCGCAGCATGATTTCAGGTGCTTCGCTTACTTGAACGACCTGGACCCCTTCGAAGACTGCCGGTTCATAGAAGGGATCGAATTCTTCAAGGCGCTCCAATTCAACTGATGCGGCTTTGAGGCCTGTCTTCCCATTCAATGTTTCCGGCATCCGGATCAGTCTGTGTATGTCCGTGGTCACGACGGTGTCGATCTGTGCAGGTAGGGCCACGAGGCTCATTGCTTTATCAACGATGTTTCTCCAGATCTTCTCGTTTATGCGCCACTTGTCCTGGAAAGAACTCCAGAGCATCTTTCTCGACCATTCCTTCTTGATTGTTTCACGGTCGCTCAGAATCTGCTCGGCAGCTCCTCGTGTAAATCCGAGTTCAACCAACTGCTGTTGATTCAACTCCGTTAAGATTTGGTACACTCCGCGAGCAAGCCTGCCGCGCCAACCTGGTTCCGTCAGATCAGGCCCGACCACAACCGGATGCCTATTGTCTAGAATGTCCTGGTAAAGTCCCTGCTCAGCTGGGTCCAGCCCGAGGGCGAGGACGTAATCTACGATCTCCTTCCTCTGCAGATCGTCCAGAGTCTTCAGTTTGTCGGAAATTATGTGGAGGTGGTATCCTCTGTGACCGGAAAAAAATAGGTGCATCTGATTAGATTCAATTCCGAAGTCTTCTGAGAGAAACTCAATTAGTTTTAGGACTTCTTCCTTCGCAGCTATAAGACACCGAACGCAAAGCCAAGGTTTCTCATCTATTTTCTCGGTTCCGCATTTGGGACATTTTGCAGGTTTCCTGCCTCTTCGCGTCTCCTTGCATTTGGTGCATGCCCACATGTCGTGTGTTTCCTTGCAGGGGGTGTCAATGTGATCAGCGTCAACATCGAAGACAACATCTGAGCCCTTCCAGCCTTTTTGGTCCATCTCAAGAGTGGGGTGTGCATAGTACGCGGTAGAATAGTAAACATCTGAAGGTGCCAGCGATAAGAGTGAATCAGTGAAGGTTTCGAGATTCTGGAAGGCCTTGTGGCGTACCATTATCTTCTGAGGGAAAAGCAGAAACCCGAATTCGCGTTCCGCCATTGCGGGAGGGGGTTTGAGGGAAGGACTTGCCGCTTTATAGTACTCTTGAAATTTCTGTTTTAGGAATTCGAAGCGTTGCGTTTGGGTGTTAGGTGGCAGGTTGCTCTTCCTCATGTTCATGTCAGAGTAACTTCAGGCATTTTCATTGTTGAGTACTTGGCGCGAATACATCCTTCCATATGCACTCACTTCATAAACCTAGCCGAATATAGTCCCAGGCGGTTTTACGGGATGAGCGAAGGGTATGTCAAGGTCGGCCAAGTGGTCGAATTCCCTGTTGGTTCTTTGAAGAAGGTTGTATTTGGCGGCGAAGATGTTCTCGTTGCAAATGTTGGCGGAAAGCTCTATGCGATAGCGAACACCTGTACGCACAGGGGAGGGCCGCTTGATGAAGGTGAACTTGAAGGAAATACTGTCATCTGCCCATGGCATAGGGGCCAGTTTGATGTTACAACAGGGAAGGTGGTTGGACCTCCACCCACAAGGGACGAAATTCTATTTGATGTTCGCGTCGAAGGCTCCGATGTAATAATGAAGCGGAAATAACCTGGCCAGGTTAACTCATCCGTTTCCTCGCAATAATGACGAACGACACGAGAATCGCCACTAGGACTACTATAGCGACCACAAACGTCTCTACGGGAAAATTCAGGGCATAAACAGCCGTTACGTTCCTTGGCGCATTCATGACAACAGGGTTTGTCACAACTCTACCATCCTCTCCCACCCAGTAAGCCAAAGTGTATGCTACACCTAGGTAGCCTAATGCTCCCCCAGCAGGTACGCTGTCGGGAGCGCCAACTTTCACGGTTGCATTGGCATTGTACCAACCTCCTCCTAAGGTAGGTCCGAAGCGCGAGTTTACAACGAGTAGATATTGAACGGTGTAATTCAGCATCTTTAGTGAATTGGCCGACACCGCAAAACCGCCATCCTCGAGTTCGTACCGGGTGCCGAGTTCACCTTGAATCTGAGTATCCAACGAAACCGTGTGCGTTCCTCCTTTGAGGAAGTATAGGTCAATCCAGGAACCGCCTGATGGCTCAGGATTGTCCTTGCCGTCCACCTGAACTGGAACAGTGATGGAGCTTGGAATACCACTGGTTACCAGTATCAACCGGAAGAATCCGGTAGCGGTGCGTGCATCTATTTTTCCGAAGCCCCAAACCGGGGAGCCCTTCGTAAACACGCCAGTGTCTGCGTCAAGTCGTGCCGTTTGTCTGAGTATTCTAGGGATATCGATCGCTTGTAGGTGCGAGTCGTACTGGAGCATTAGGGCAATTACTCCAGCAACGTGTGGTGTTGCCATGCTTGTGCCTGATAGGATTCTGTGGAACGCGTCAGGGTCACCTTCTTGCTCGAGTTTTGCATTTGATCTGGCGGATGCGATGATGGTTCCTGGTGCCACGACATCCGGCTTGATCCTTCCGTCCCTCGTAGGTCCCCAGGAGCTGAATGATGCGATTCCACCGGGCGCTATGTCAGTACGGCCGTAGACCTGACCATTTATTCCCGTCCATGACGTGTTTGTTATGTAGGCGCCCACCGTCACGACATGTCTCGCTGTACCCGGTATGCCCACCGTGTCGTGGCTGTCGTTCTCGTATCCATTACCGGGAGTGAAGAAGGATCCAGGATAGGAGCAGGTTACCGCATCGGTCCACGCATCCCAGAAGCCTTGAGACTGAATTTGGTTGGCCTTTAGAGTTATGTCCCATCCATTGGGTGGCAGGTTTGTAGTCGAGTTGACTTCAAGGTATAGTTCCTCACCGTTGTTCGAGGAACTTGTTGTGGTTGTTACGTTGCCGAAGTTGCTTACAACTCCTCCAGGAATTGTTGGAGCACGGTAATGCTGCCCATCTGGTGTTGTGAGCGTCGCGTCGATCTGATCCTGAGGTGAATACCAGACATCGATCTGAAGGTCCACAGTTGTTTGTTGAACCTGCACCTGGAAAGTCACGTTGCCTCCCTGTGAAAGTTGGCCTCGAATGTGGGCGTTGTCTCGCGCCTGATTTCCTGCGGCAACGACGACCGGTGTTCCCGCCTCCACAATTGCGTCCAGGGCGAGTTCGAACGGGTCAGTTCCATCGTGGGCTCCAATGTTTCCACCTAAGCTGAGGCTTATCACGGCGTGCATTCCAAGCTTGGCCGCTTTTTTCACAATGTAATTTACGCCATCTAAAATGTGAGTTGTGTCGAAATTCCAGCTAGCACCGTTGCATACGCTATACCCGCTCTTCACGAAGATTATGCTCGCCCCCGGAGCTACTCCTGTAAAGTTTCCTGTAGCCAATCCGGAACCTGCCGCTATTCCGGCTACGTGTGTTCCGTGGCCGAATGTATCGGTTTCAGGACAGCTCTTCGCTTGAATGTCAGCTGACGTGCACTCGTAGCCATAGTCGAAACCAGTAGGTGGGCGGCCGGGGGTTGTTTGGTCCCAGACGTAGAGAATCTTGGTGGTTCCATTGGGGAAGGTGAAATCTGGGTGTGTTGTATCAATCCCAGTATCGACGAACCCAATGATTACTCCTGCGCCAGTTACATTGTTGCCATTTGGATCCTTTACTTGATTCCATACTTGTGGCGCCCCGGTATCGGGTACGCCGCTCTCAAGATCAATGCTGAGGGAGTGTGAATTCTCAATTCGTGTGACAAATGGCAAACCTCCAATCTCGGGGAGGTTGACTACTGGGGTGTGAACGGCAGCAATGGGGCCTGCGGTCGTCGTGACTGTGCCGTACTCATTCAGCAACTGAACCTCGCCGGGGGCAAAATCATGGTCACTCTCAACGAAAATCGAGACTTGACCACTGGGATTCTGCGACCCACGAAAAACAATGGCAGCGTGAGCTGTTTGAGTAGGAGGTACTAAACTGGAGAGAATCGTTAAGATTGCAAGTATGCAGAGAGCTGCCAAGCTTTTCTTCAAGGGCGAATTACATCTCTAGCTGCGCGCTTTCACACGGGGGGCTTTTCCTCTTTCTTGTCTGAGAAGGCTTCTTGCTTTTCTCCTATAGTAGGACAATGGATGTTTTATGGAGCCGCATAGTTCATCAGGATTGACGCAAAGGCCGTGGGTCCGCATAGTACTGCAGTTTGGCGCAGTGTATTGTCTTCTTGATCCGCGTCTACCAGCAATGTGTTCCACTTGATAACGTGCGATCCTTTCATCGAAATCGGTGAAAGACTTGAACATTTTAAGCAGGTCCTCTTCGTTCGTTCCAATGTTCAGTAGGAAGGCAGCCATCGCGAATCTTCCCATGTGAGAGATGTGTTTACTCGTTTGCAGGAGGCCGAGCAAATTCCTCATGCATGGCGGCATTGCGGATGACATCACTGCTCGAGGCATTTCGTCAGTGGCTAAATATTGTGACCTAGCCTTTAGCGTAGAACGCAACGGTTCGACGCGCTTGTCCAATTCCGCGGGGAGCGCTACCGTTGTGTCGGCGGTTTTCTCGAGTACTCTAGATTGAACTTCCTCTTCCAGCAGTCTCGCGAAATCTTCACGCGGAAGCAAGACATAGCCTTCAGTGAGGACCCTATTGACTAATTTCCATTTCAGGTCGTGTATTCGGGCTGAATTGCTCACATAGAATGTGAAGTAAAGAGCGAATTCAAAGTGGGTGTCGCCAACATCTCGATCTACAAGCTTCGCGTCCCATGCGAACGTGCCAGTCGCTATCTGCAAGAGTTTGTCTGGGCTTTCCTCTCTCAGCAGCTGGTAGGCTCGCTTTGACTCAGCGAGAGCATATCGGCGCCGTGTCCTGTCGTCGCCGATGGAGCTGATCAGCATCAGCGCTGTGGGGTAGGCGAGTATGTCCACATCTTCTTGGGTCAGGTCAGCGGAGATTCTCCCGGTAAAGACGCCTTGCCTGATTCGTTCCATAGCGCGTTCGAGTATGGGAATTAGTTCAGGCCTCACAAGTTCTAGGGGATCAATGTTTCTTGACTTTACGTAGTTAGACGCTTCTATAGTGAACGGGAATTTTGCCAAGTCCAACTTGGTAAGAAGCGCCTGCATGCTGACCGCCTCTAAATGGTTAGGGAGAGGCGAAGCTGGTTATGCCGTCTTAGCGTTAATAGTTCTACTCCGCCTCAATTCTCGGGGCCAGGAAATAGAGCAACTTTCCTTGTTGAGGCATTTCGTACTCTAGTTTTACGGGCATGTTAGATGAGAATTCCAGTGTAACGAGCTCCGCAGCCATCGAGCCAGCCTTGGAGATTTCCGCTAAGTAGTTCAGGTTGAAGGTTGCTTTGCATGGTTCCTTGACCTCAAGCTCCAGCAAAACGTCGCTGCCCTTCTCTAACTCAATCTTTGCTCCACTGAGTTCCGTAACTGCTTCCGCGGTGAATTTCTCTGGGGTAGTCTCGAACCTCACGTTATCGCTGACTGTTTGAATTTGATCAATTATGTCTTTGAAGCTTGAGCTGATCATTTTAATTTTCGTGTTGAAAGTAATTTTCGGCGTCGGCACTTCTTCATTTCCGGGGTCCAGCGTGGGGAGAGTAAACGTGGTCTTCCATTTTCCTTTGATGACCATGCTGAACTTTCGAGTATTTTCATCGTATGACATTTCGAGGGGTTCTTGCCCAGCGCCGCGTAATTTCTTGACAATGTCGGCTACATTCAATCGAATCTTGGTTGGTTGTAGGCAGGTATATTCTTCAAATGCTGATTTGTTCCATTCAAAGTCAACCATGGCCACATGGGATGGATCCATCGATCTTAGCTTGATCCCTTCAGGGGCGGCGTTGAAGTCGGCTTCCTCAATGAGTGTAGATATCCCCGCGAGAAGGTTCTTCCAAAGCCTCGCATCACTGATCGTAGCTTTGAACATTCATCAGTCACCGGATATCGAATGGTGTCTTAGAGAGAGAACCTTACGCATTTTAATTGAGCGGTGCGAGTCGAGACATGGACCCTAGGAATTTTCACGCCAAGTTGCCCCACAACTTGTGCACCGGAAGAACTGTGTTGAGGACTCATCTGCTCCGCGCGTTTGCACAAGCCAATAGAACGCCTCTTTGTGTCCACACTTGGGGCAATCAACTTTCGTCTTCGGCAGTGTACGAATCTTCTGTTCTTCTTTACCGATGACGACCACATTCTCTTTTTGTTGCTCTAACTTTTGCACCGTGCGGTCTGACCGCTTCGTCTCGTAGCCACATTTCGGGCAACTCAAGACGACGGATTTCTGTTTCTTTGTAGGCAGAAGAGCTAAACCGCACTTTGGACAAAATTGCACTTTTGGTAACGACCGGCTACGCCAATCTCAGAGAGTTCCATTTAAGCGTTACTTGCTTTGTCATCAGATCCGCAACTCTCACAGCTTCAGGAATGTAAGAATCCGGAGCGCAGCCAACGGTGAACAATTCTTGAAGCTTCGTGAAGCTTATCCCTTTGGCGGAGACATGAAGTCGTTCACCGTTAATGTCGAGATCATACTGCTTCACTCCCGGCGGTTGTATACGTTTCTTTACCGACGCGCGTTTGAGTAGTAATATAACTGGCAATTTGAGTCTGTGCGCTAACTCTGTGATGTGATTATCTCGTCGGAGGACATTTTGATCTTTCGAAATGATGATGGCGTGCAATTGCGAATACTGTCTAGACTTCATTATCGCTCTTGACAGCCTCAACGTTTCGAGACCCCTCTTGGGCCTTACGGTGCATGTCAGGATCCCGTCCAGCCAAAAGCTACCCCTGAAAATGACGCCGACGAAAAAAGTCCCATCTTTTAGACGTGGTGTTGCGCTTAGACCTAAGATTCTAGTTTCCTTCTTGAGCAACAGAAGGTCGCCAGCTAGCTGCGAGCTATTCGCTCTGCAGTTAGTTTCATCAGTTGTGAGAGCCCTGCTTGTAGGCCATTAGGGTCTTCACTGAGGATTCTCACGCTTTCTTCGATTGTGATGAGTTTTTTCTGGTATGCATCAACCAAAAGAGACTCTGAGGCATTTGCAAGGTCTTTCTTTGAGATCCGAGTTCCGAGATACTTACGTAGGCCTGAAAGCTTGAAAGCATTTGCAAGAGTTCTATCGCTAACCTTCACGGATTGAGGTTTTCCGTTAGCCTGAGTTAGCGCCAAAGAATAGACGAAATTTACGAACGCATCCCCCAAACTGGCCAGTTGCTTGTTCCGCATGACTTGGCGAAGGGTCTCTTCGTTATTCATTAGGAAGGTCCGACGGCCTTGGCGAATTTCTCGTTAAACTCCTTGTTAAGTTCCTGAATGCCAGTCAAGGCGTTCAGAAGCACCTTTTCGGGTGAAGCTTCACGTTTTGTTCTCAGGTAGACGATGCTTGATCTGATTAGCGGGTGGGGTTGGTCGTAACCCGCAATCTCTACGTTCTTGTCCTCAAGTAAGAGGCTCTGAAGTAGGTTGCAGAAGGTATGGTCCTCGCCAACTATTTCGAGCCTAAGGTCGTTCTTCGACTTTGATAGAACCTTGACTTCCATCATTCGCACCTTTACGCAGCTTGCTCGTAATCTTCTGCGAGCCTCCTATTCTCAAGGTTTCCGCATGACGGACACTGGAGTTTTCTGTCCTTAAACTCCAATACGGCTCCACACTTGGAACAGAAGGCCTTAACGACTCCCAGACCGCGACCCGCTGTTGTCAGTTGTGGAATTCTGTTAGTCATATCGATGACTCTTGCGCGGAGTATATCACCTGACTTGCATACATCAGACATATTTCTCTCATATCGGGGGCTCGATGAGGAGATGTGAAGGATTGCAGTGAATGGGTTGTGCAGCAACTTGTCATCTATCTTCCAGATATTCACAGTCGCCATCTTCTCCTGTGCATGTATCACCGATGCAAGAACTGTGGCTCCTTCCTTGGGAAGTTTGGGTACCCTCGTGGTTGGAACCACGGTCACGCGCTTGTTCTTCAGGTCAATATTAGCGTTCCCGGTGAAATTTGCGTAAATCGCCCCTTCCTTTTCGTAGGTGCCAACGCCAGGAAGGAATTGTTCCACAACTCCTAATTTGTCTCCGGGAAGGACGGATTGAACCATTTCACGTGGTGCCTTACTCAATTCTTACCACCAGAGTTGTAATCAAGCCTTGGATTTCTTCGCCGATTCGATGACTCTCGAAGATATTTCTCCAACAGTTGCGCAGATTTGTGGGCGTTAGATTGCAGCCCTGTATATAAGGGCAGGCACAAATCGAACTAACTCGACTGAATTCTGAATACGTCGACTTCGACTTTGCGGCTTCGCTTTGTGTGGAAGGAGAACTGATGTGGAATTTCCATTCTTGTACTCAGGATTCTTTCGGTCTTGTTTGCTCGTCCCTGTAACCAGCGAGTGAGAAATTCGCGAGTGGAAGACTTGTGGATACTGTAGACTGTTGTCCCCAAGGCTAGGGCGATTTGAAGAAAGTGAATATCGGCATGTGGTTGCCTGGTGCCAAATGGCGGGTTCATTAGAACTGTATCAACCTTTCCCCTTAGGCCTTCTACGACACCGCATACCCAATCTGGATGTACCTCCAGCAGTTTGGCGTTCCTCGAGGCGACAAAAAGGCTGGTGGAGTCTAGGTCGATTCCGACTACGTATCCCGCACCGAGCATTGAAGCGCCTAGGGCGAGTCTCCCCGTTCCTGTGCCGAGGTCTGCCACCGATTTATTTTCGATGTCATCGTATACGTAGCATGCTTCGAAGAGGATGTCTGCCGCTAGGTCGGCTGATATAGTGTACTGCTCGAGGGCAACTTGGGGTTCAGGGTGAGACATTACTTGCTGCAGTTTGATCGTTAGATCGCGCTTGCGAATCAGGACCGGTCGGGAGTGCAAGATAATCGCCTTCAACTCTGGGTCGAGTCTAATGCCATTCTTCCAACGTCATTCCTTTGGTGTAATCTTCCCAGCTCTTCTTACCTATTGCTATCATGACCTCTTCCGGATTAAGGATGGGTTTGCGATAACGTTCTTGGTCGTCGGTGCTTATTCGTGGGCATGAGATTTCGACGTAGGCGTCTAAGTCTGTGAAGGAGCCTAGGGTCTCAGGAATCACCTCGGTTGCGCAAATTAAGATACTCGAATACTCCCTCTCTTCCAAGAGCTCCTTGAGCCGACGCGCAAGAGAAATATTCATTTGACTACTCTTCAGGCCAACGATGATTCCGATCCTTTTGGCTTGTTTGAATTTTTCAATATTCATCCACCTCTTACGGAGAAGTTTTCGACAGATTTCGGTCATGTCTTTCGCTGTTTGTTGAAATGGGTCGACGACGATGGTTCGTTTGCCTGTTGCCAGCGGAATTCCGAGGGCGTGGAAATCTCCTCCGCTCAAGATGATGACGGCATCAACTTTTTCTGCAATTGCTCTTACGCTACCGTAGTCACATCCGAGAACCTGCCCCGGATACTTTAGCCAGCCCGATGGCCGACCAATGAGTACCTTCTTTCCGTGTCCTTCCAGAATTTCTTTGGCTTTATCGATCTGGTGAATGTGCTGGATGTTTGAAGCGAGTCCGATCACTTGCTCCCTCTCTAACATTTTCAAGGCCTGAATCATTGGTTCTAGTATTGGCACATCCGCCCGTGCTTCAACATACAAAACGTTCTCGTCGGGGAATTCGCCCGGAATCTCCGCGTGCCCAAGGTGAACGAGTAAGTCCGCGTCGATGTGCTTCTTCGGGTAGAGCGCAAGGTCGCAGGCACCGTAGCAAGGGTCACCTGAGACGAATACTTCGGCTTTCGTTTCCTTCTCAAGTAGTTTTGCCAGTCGAAATCCGGTTGGTTTCAGGCCTTCAGGCATTTGGAGGAGAATTCTCTTCGAACCGCGCCTTCTTATCTCATCTATTATGCTATCTTCTTCTAGTTGGTACATGGTCAGACATCGGTGTAGCAGGTTTACTGCAGAACTTAACCGTTCCTTTGCGTGAGAGGCACTCAAGCATATGACTCAGATGGAAATCCCAACAAGATTCCTTGACAAAGCAAGATTCGTTAGGACCATCTTCACAGATGTTGAGAGAGAGTACGACGTCCTGCTGCACCTGATGACTCTTTCATTCGACTGGGTTTGGAGGAGGCGCATGTTCGCAAAAATGGATTTCTCTGGAGAGGTTATGGTGTTGGATTTGGCCTGCGGGACAGGGCTTGTCACTTTCGAGCTAAGTCGTGCGATTAGGGATGGTGGTTTGATTGTTGGTCTAGATCTGAGCCCTGCGATGCTGAGCATAGCCAACCGAAAAAAGCAAATATTTCAGGGTGAATGTAAGGTCGATTTTGTAAGGGCCGTAGGAGAATATCTTCCATTTCGCGACGCAACTTTCAGGTATGTAACGATTGGTTTGGCGTTGCGCAATTTTGCTGATAAATTGGCCATGTTGCGGGACTCGCTGAGGGTTTTACTTCGCTCTGGTTGGTTTCTCTCAGTCGACTTCGTTAGGCCAGAAGAGGTTACCGTGTGGCGGCTCTACAACTTCCACATATTTCACGTCCTTCCAGCTATTGGTGGACTTGTTTCTGGCTATTGGAAGCGTACCCTAGTCTATCTTGCAAATACGATATTGAAATCCTCAACGGCGAATGAAACCTCGGATGCACTTCTCGATGCTGGGTTTCAGCGTACACTTTCTGAAAAGATGACCTTAGGTGTGGTCGCGTTAGTTTGTGGTCAAAAGTAAGGATCGCTAAGGAACCTTATTTTGCCAAGACAGAGACGGCAGGCGGTGCCAAGGTTTCTTGGGTCACAATGCAAGCGACCGCAAGTTTTGTAGACCCGACCCGCATTGCCTTCTTCGCAGCGTCGACCGCATTTCTGTTAACGTAAATGTCGAGGATTGACTGTCCTGTCTTAACCCTAGCGGCTCTTCCGCTCGGTTTACCGAAGGCCCTTCGCATTCCCTCTTGTAGCCTGTCGGCGCCTGCGGTTGCGATCATTCGATTCTCTCGAAGGATAATGTGGGGATAAACTCGAAGATGAATTTTGTAGCCTGTTTCGCCCAACGCGTCGAACAACACCTTGTTTGCTGCAACGCGTGCTGCTTCGAGTGCATTATGTCTGATCTGCTCTGGGCTTTGTGCTACCAAAGATATTCGATATTCGAAATGTGCCTTCGTGTCTCCCATCATGAACTTTGATATTTTCGGCGGCGGAGTACCGTGAATATATTTTCCCCTAGTGTAGGGCTGGCCTTTGATTTGCCTGTAGTTTCTACCCTTCATGTCTAATCCACCAGGGATTTTAGCGAGATTGCATCGAGTGTTACTTAAGCTTACATGCTCTCGTTTCGAAGCTCTTGACCCCGGTCCCTGATGTCCCGCCCTCCACGATTGATGCTTTCTCGCACACAATCTTGTCGGAGCAAGCAGCTCTACGTTCTCCGTCTTCTATGCGTCAGGATAGTTGCGGCCATTAGGGTAGCAAGGAGCAGTAGAATGATGTGGTAATTGAACTCAGGGACGACAGATGCGAAGTTCGAGGCCCATGAGCCATAAATGGGAATTGTTTGGCCTAGTGGAATCTACGGATACGGAGAGTTCGTGATAGTTATTGTTCCGGTGTAGTTTCCACTTCCAGATGAGGCGATTTGAAGTTGCCCCGTCCAAGTCCCGTGGCCGCTAAAGTCGACGTCGTTGCATGAGGAAATTACGCAGACGTGGATTTTTCCTTGAACGTTATCGATTGTACCCGATAGCGTTGAATTGTTCAGAGCTCCGTTCCAGTCGCCGGTCGCCTGGAGGGGGAAAGAGCCCTGAGGGGTCTGGAGTTGATCGTTCACCACCATTGACATCGTGACGTTATTGTTTGACTGTATGAGTGCGTTCTGTAATTGGCCTTGAACTGTTCCATATCCTTGAATTTGGACTATTACCGACCCAGTTCCAGATCCTGTGGCTGCAGTTGGTGACACGCAGACAAGAATTATCAAAAGAATAGCGAGAGCTAGAATTCTCATGGTCTATCACTGCCTGCTCTCCACAATGGCTCACGTCAGCTCTGCTTGTAGCTTCCTAAATAGTCCAAGGAGGAGCGACGCTTCGCGCTTTGAAACAAAAGCGCGTGAGATCAGGTTGCGAAAGGCTCGATGGGCGAGTTTACGCCTATGTGGCGCCATGTGACTTCGTTTCAGTAGGCCGTCAAATTGCCGGAGAAGCCTTCCAATGGCAGGTCTTGAGGCCAACTCAAAGTTTCGTCTTCTTATTCTTTGGTGGAAGATTTCGTAGAAGATGATTGAGGCGGCGGTGGCTATGTTAAGTACGTTGTATTCGCGGCTTGCAGGTATTGTAACCATGAAGTCGCATCCTTCTACCTCTCGGTTGCTTAATCCCGAGCTCTCTCTTCCGAAGACGATTGCAGTAGTCCCTTTGACTGCCTGAACTTTCTTAGCGAGTTCGACTGGTTTGATTGATATTCTGGAAAGGTTGGATGTGCTTGTTGCGGCCACAGAACTGGTTCCTACAACCAAGTCCACTCCCTTTAGCGCTTTTCTGAAGGTGCTAACGACCTTAGCCAATTTGAGAACATCGAGGCCGCCCATTGCAAATGCCCTTGCCTCGTCATTGATGGGTGTCTGCGGGTTGACTAGCCAGAGATCGTTGAGCTGGAAGTTCTTCATCGATCGAGCTACGGAGCCAATGTTTCCCCCTGTCTCTGGTTCTAGGAGAATTACTCTAATCGGCGATTCATTCACGCCCAGATTCCGTGGTTGCCTCAGCGATCTGGTTTGACAATACGACCAACTCGTTTGGGTTGAGTTCGTAGATTCGTTTGTCAATTAGCGGTATTTGTTGAATTATCGTGTCACTTAGCGTTGGGTATTGGGCTTTCAGGTATCTCGCCAAGACTCCTCTCAGCTTTCGGCGGCGTTGGGTGAACAGCGCTCGTACCATGTCGATGAATAACTGCTCATTCTGTACCTGAAGCTTTTCGATGCTGGGCCTAATTGTAACGAGGGCGGAGTCAACTCTCGGTTTCGGGTAGAATGCCTCACGCGGGACTTTCATGTCAAGTTTGGCTGTGGCCTTGGATTGTAGCATCACGCTGAGCCGTCCGTAGTCGCGAGACCCACTGGAGGCTGTTAACCTTCGGACAAATTCCTCTTGCATCAATAGTGCCGCCAGTCGAAATCGACTGTTCATGATTAGAAGTATGAGCTTTGACGAAATGTTGTAGGGGGGACTGGAAACGACCTTCGAGCCTTCTGGGATCTGGATGGTTAGCGCGTCAGCTTGAACAACTGTCAAGTTCTGTTGGTTTGAGAATTTCTCTTTCAGATATGCAGCGAGTGTCCGATCTTTCTCGATCGCTATTGTCCGTCCTGCTCTGCCTATCAACGCTGCGGTCAAGAAACCGAGACCAGGGCCCACCTCGAGGACTGTATCATTGGTTGTTAGTTCAGCCAGCTCGACTAGGCGCTCGCGTACCCCCTTGTCGATTAGAAAATGTTGTCCGAACCTCTTGAGTGGAGGTATGCCTATCGAGTCAAGTTCACGTCGAACCCAGGCCACGGCAGATTCCTCAACGGTGCGATGACTGGTGGACTTTCCTTGGAGCTACGCCTTCAGGAAATTGGTGATATCTGTCTGCCCGGTTGGCTTCGACAATGTGGAGACTTTGACTCCTGTCCTTCGGACCGTTGCACTGGGCATTGATTCCAAGAATTCTTTCATCAGTTCCTGTGCAGTGCTCACAATGATTTTTTCATCTGCGGTTGGTTGTTCCAATGTTTTCGATTTGGTGTGAATAGAGAGGTCGTTCAGTATAGCTATGATTGCTACCGACTTGCACGTCATACTTCTTTCTTTCAATTTGGCGGTTGTTGAATTTGCAAGTTCGCTTAGCAGGGGCAGCATTTCTGGTAGGTCTCGAGTATTTCGTTTCAAGGTAGCGATCCGGCTTAGCTGTGTTGGTTGTTCCCTTTCCTTTACCGGTTCGTCATCCTCTCCTCGGGCGGCCTGGAAAAGATAACCTCCTAAGTTTTTCCCGAAGGTTTCAACCAGGATCGGGGGACTAATCGTAGAAAGTTGAGCTATCGTCTTGACCTGCATTTGGCCCAGTTTGTCCTCTACTTTCTTCCCGACACCAGGTATCCTCGAGGCTGGCAATTCCGACAAGAAACTGTGGACTTCTTCCGGCTTCACCATGGTGAGTCCATCGGGTTTTCTCTCGTCGGATGCAATCTTGGCCACGAGTTTGTTGGGTGCGATTCCAATTGAGCATGTTATCTGTTCTTCAGTGATTATCTGCCGCTTAATTTCATTCGCGATGTTTTCAGCCTGGTCGAATTTGCCGTTCGTTCTAATTGAAACTTCCAGATAAGCCTCATCGATTCCCACTTTTTCAAATGCGTCACCGCGCTCCCGCAGGATTTCCATTACCCCCTCGGATACTTGTTCGTATAGAGGGCGGTTCATTGGGAAGAAAATCGCGCCCGAGGATTCAAGAAGCTTCTTCGCTCGGGCGATGGGTATGCCGGCCTTTACCCCATATTTCCGGGCAAGGTAATTGGAGGTGCTGACTACTCCACTATCCTCGGTCCTGCCGGAGTAAACGCAAACCACCACGGGGATTCCCCGCACATGCGGGTTCTTGTTCTCTTCACACTGGGCGTAGAAGTAGTCGAGGTCTACGTGCATGATTACCCTGTTGGACAAACCAGTTCTCTCGAAGTATTCATACGTCGTGTCTATAGCGCTCTCGAGAAAACCCGGTACTTTTCTTCCCCGGCCAATTCGTCCAAGATCCGTTTAGCAACGACCTTGACGGGGTCCCCTACGTTCGTTCGCTCGTGAACGTCCTTGAAGTTGGTGAAGGGTTTTTTCTCCCTGGCGTTTATTATTTGCCACATCGATTTTTTCCCGATTCCCGGAAGCAGCTCCAGTGCATGCATACGGGGTGTTATGGCTTGGGAATTATTGAAAAAGGAAACAAACCTCTGCTCTTGGTTAGCGATCAGGTCTTCTAGCACCGGAAGCAACTCTGCCTTCGCATTCGCAGTGAGGTCGTTGTAGCTGATTCTTCCGATGATACGGTTAATTTTCTCTCGCCGCTCTTTTCCAATGTAAACGCGCTCGTGAATGTTTGCCTGTGTTCCTACGCGTATTTCGGCCTCAAGGAGTGTGAAGTATGTTTCACCGATAACCTGCACCGTTGGAAGGGCAAGGTGCCTAGGCTTGTCCGTTCCAGGTCGGCCGAATTGCAAGAAGTCCAGCACGTATGCGTACTCCTCGTAAAGTCGCGGTGGAACGCCACCCTCCCCACCGCCTCCGGTAGTTGGCCTAAACCCTGAGTAAGCTGAACTGGTGCCCCGATTCTCATCTGAACTCTTTGTATTCATACTCATCTTTGTTCCACCAGAAGTAGGTGCAGATTTCGCGTTAAAGGAAGTAGGTGCTTGGCCTCTGTGCCTTTTCAATCACGGTAAATGTGGAATCGCCGGAATCAGGCAAAGTTCAGCATATCCAGTAGGAGGTGTGGGTTCGGAGGGAAAAAAGGTTTTCCTGCCTTATGCCCAGGAATCAAGAGAGAGAATTACTTGTGGGCTAATCTTCTCGATAGTTGTTGAGAAGTTTTAGAATATCTTCCAATTGAGTACCCGAGATTATTCGCCCTTTGACTGTAAGAATGGTTCGTAATTCTTCGATATACCGTGGCATTGTGTTGGCAATCTGAATTGCATCCTTCCGTTCGAGTTGATGCTTCTCCCCCAATTCCCGTACAAGCTTTTCAGCTTTAGCGGGTGAGATCCTGGCGAACTTGGATGCGTAGTCAAGTGTGCGCCTCTGAAATTCTCCTAGCTCATCTTCCTTCGCGCGTTCCAAAGTTCTTTTTGCTTCGGAGGTAGTGGCGGGCTTAGAATCGATGATTTTCCTAGGCAAGTGGTTCACTCAACGTACGGGGGTGATGTGTTCAGGTCGGGCGATAATTTGTTTCGTCTGACTACCCATCGTGATATGAACCACGTATGACTTTCCGCGTCTGGCATGAATTACTCCAACCCTTCCATGATAGCGTCTGTGGGGCATGCCCTTGTGTACGGAGGGTTCTATCATGATGGTGACTTTCTCGCCTGGGCGATAGGTTCGGAGGATGCGGCTGAGGCCGATTTTTCCTCGCTCGCGAGGTCTCTTCCGGAGTAGGCTCCGCGTCCTCGAGCGGTAGCCCTTTGAGCGCCTTACCATGAGACATGACCTGAAATTTGCTAGCAGACTAAAGGGACGCTAATTAACTTTCTTGGAATATTTTCCGCGTCCTTCAAGGCCGTGTTGGGAAGGGCATTTTTCCCCTTCCGAAAGCGGCGCCGCGCCGTTTCATGCTCTTCATCATCTTCTTCATCATGAAGTATTGATTCACCATTTCTTTCACGTCCTTGTCGGATGTACCTGAGCCATGTGCGATTCTCCTCGCCCGTGAGGAATCGACGAGTTTCGGGTCCTCAATCTCATCCCGCGTCATAGATTGGATGATAACCCGCCAAGCGTCCAGTTTCTTCTCAGCGTTCTCCATAGCGTCGTCGGGTATGTTCATTCCGCCAGGCATCATACCAACCAGTTTCTTCAGGGGGCCCATTTTTCGAACGGCGACCATTTGCTCGTACATGTCCTTCAACGTGAACTTGCCCTCCAGGAAGGCCCTTGCTTTCTTCTGCGGTACGACGATTTCTGCGTCACGAACCCTGTCGACCAATGCTTTGATGTCGCCCATTCCGAGGAGGCGTCCCACAAAACTCGAGGGGATGAACTGCTCAATGTCATCGATCTTCTCTCCCGTCCCTACAAATTTGATCTTGGCGTGGGTTGCGGCAACGGCTGAGAGTGCGCCTCCTCCCTTGGCCGTTCCGTCAAGTTTTGTTACTAGAATTGAACCGATCTTTGTGCTCTCATTGAACGCGGCCGCCTGGGACATTGCTGCTTGGCCGATTGAGGCGTCGATCGCGAGGATTATTTCGTTGGGCTGAACCTGCTTGGCTAGGTCACGCATCTCGGACATCAGTTCTGTTTCATCCTTGTGACGCCCTGCCGTGTCCACGATGATCAGGTTGTACTTTTGGTTTGAGAATTGCTCCATGCCCTTTTTCACTATTTTCAATGTATCCCTAGAATTCGGTTCACCGTAAACGGGTACGCTAACTTTGTCAGCAAGTTGCTTCAACTGGTCGAAGGCGCCTGGCCGGTAGGTGTCGGCGCAGATTATCGCAGGCCGCAGACCGCGCTTTTGATAGAAGCGTGAAAGTTTCACTGCGGCTGTTGTTTTCCCCGTGCCCTGAATTCCAACGAGCATGATAACTTGTGTTGTGCCAGGTTCGACAGTGAGTTTGCTCGGTTCCTCACCGAGGAATCGAGTCAGTTCCTCATAGAGAACTTTAACGACGTGTTCGCGGCGGGAGATTCCAGGCGGCAGCTTTTCTTCGAGTGACCGCTTCTCGACTGCCTGAGAAATCTGCATAACTAGGTTAACGTTAACGTCGGATTGAAGGAGGGCCCGTTGAAGGTCGCGGACAAGTTCCTTGACTGCTTTTTCATCAACAACCGCCATTCGCAGCAGCTTTTTCATTGCGTCGCTAAGCGACTTGCCTAGGCCTTCGAGTGCACTCATGCATTTTCACGATACGCTTGATGCGTTGGTTGATGCATCCTAAAAGTTCTTGTAACTTCTGCGAACCGTTTAATTACTCGCTAATCTTGCTCTGGCTTCAGCTCACAGTTTTCGTAGAAGGGTCTTGATATGTCCAATAGCCTGTCTGGGAAAGATGGGTTGCGCATTTTGGAATCCGCTTCGATTCCTAAGGGGGCGACCATTGTGAACGGCCTTCCCGATGTAGGGCTTGTCGGGTTGCTGGCGGCTTCTCATATCATTAGCGAATTGAAATTGAAGGAGGTGGGCGCTATCGAGTCTGACCTTCTTCCACCAATGATCGTTCTGCACGGCGGCCTTCCGAAAGCACCTATACGCATATTCGCAGGCAACTCTTTGGTTGTCCTAATCTCTGAGACAACGATCCCAGTCCCACTCATCAGGCCACTTGCGGCGGATATCGTTGACTGGGCTCGAACAAAGAACACTAAGCTGATGCTCTCCTTGGGTGGGATGGCTGTTGCGAACCGCCAGGACATAGATGCCCCAAAAGTGTTTGCCGCGCTTTCAAGTAAGGAATTGGAGTCAAGGCTTCGCGGGGCGGCTGAAGTCTTGGAGGAAGGTTACATAGTTGGCGTTTACGGGCTAATCCTCCAGAAATGTGCTGAAGCATCCGTTCCCGCAATCACGCTGCTTACCCAATCCTACTACAACTACCCCGACCCTGTAGCAGCCGCGGTTGCGATAAGCGCGGTCAACAAGATACTCGATCTGAATGTTGACGTTTCCGACCTTCTGAAGAGAGGGGAAGAAATACGCTTGAAAAGTAAGGATATGATGCACCGTACCCACGAAGAGATGCTCAAGATGGACAAGTCTCATGAATACGATCTCCCGCCGATGTACGGGTGAACCATGGTGAGTCCTGAACCGAAAGGCGAATTCTCCACCCATGGGTCAGGATGGAACGCTGCCGCTGCATGCATCCAACCTCTATACAATCTGTACGTGGCGGCCAACGAGGTCGTTCTAACCGTCGATTTACCATACGTGGACCACAAACAGGTTAAGCTGCACTGCCCGACGGATGATTCCTTGGAAGTTTATGCAGAGACCAACAAGAAGATCACGTTCAGGGACCTCGGCGCCAAGCACAGGCATGGGGAGTTCACATGTTACCGTGCCAGAATTCGCATGCCCGTCTCCGTTGACGAGAAAAGAATTAGCATGAAGTTCAAACGGGGCGTCCTTGAAGTCCACATTCCACGGCTGTGATGAGCCTACTTACCTGCCCTCTCTAGGGCCGCTAGAGTAAGCAAAGGGAATATCACCGTAGCGTCTCCAACAATCGTGGCTAGTCTGTTGGGAGTCTTGATTTTGCCCCAGCTAATCGCCTCTTCCAGAGGTGCACCGCTTGCACCGCCACCTTCGGGGCGGTCGAGTGTTATTTGAATCGCCGCATCCACGCCGCCCCTGTATGAGTTTGCGATTAGGACATGGTGTTTCGGCATCCCGCCACCAAGGATTATCGCCCCAACTCTCTTTCTCTCGTAAGTCAAGTCAACAAGCCTTGAGAAATCCTTGAACGGGTTAATGAAGAGTGGTTTGAGTCGGCTGTAGGTCCATAGGTTCAACCCGAGCATTGAGTCAAAAATGCCGGGGCAGAAGATGGGGACTTTGCGTTTCTGTGCGGTGTGAAGAATCGAGCGTCTGTCCCTGATCTGCTTGCCGAATTCCCATAGTAACTCGTAGCTGGCTATGTTGCGGCGTCTTGTTTCTGGGATGCGGTTGAGCATGCGGTGAGTTGCTTTCTCTAGGTGTTCGATTGCTTTCTGGGTGACTAGAAGGTCGTAGATTCTGGATAGCCCTTGGCGTTTGAGTTTGCTATCATCCGCCAGTTCCGTTCCCGCAATGTGCCGATGTCCTAGGCCTTCGAGTATGTCATGCGTTACGTTTGCGCCAGTTGTGACGACCCCATTTAGCAAGCCATCATCAATCAGGTCTGCGATGATTGTTCTAAGGCCTCCGGGGACAATTGGGCCAGCAAGAGAAATCAGTTTGACGCACTCGCCGTCTCTAAACAGGCCTCCGAGGATAGTTACTGCCTTCCCGAACCGTCCTGGCCCAAGGACTTTAACCGCTTCCATCTGCCTTGCAATGTCGGAAAGTGACATGCGTTTCGTCAGTTTGATGTGCGAGACGAAGGGCATCGGGTGAGCCTTCCAAGGCGCGTGTGGGAAACGGGAGAATTAGCCCTTCGTTCGCATTATCTTATTCTGTCCCAGCATTTGCCAGTACTCGACCTCGACGCCTGGAGCCATTTTCGTTTTAATCTCCTCTTCTTCCGGCATAGGAGTTTCGAAGGTCTCGTAGGACTGCATGTCCATGATCTGAACGTTGTTGCCCATGAAAGCGAGTACTTGTCCCGTTTTCTTCTCTATCATGGGAACTTCAATGCGTGCGTCTACAGGGCTGATTACGTTCTTTTTTGTTCCAGTTGTAACACTGATGGCTACAATTCTAGCCTTCGCGGCCCCGTGTTTGCCTGGTTTTGATTTTTCGTATTCTACAATCTTGCAAGGTTCCCCATCCACAATTACGTAGTGGCCGATCTTTAGAGTCCCAACGTCTACAGGTTTGCTCAGTGTTCTTCGCCCTTAAGCTAAGCTCGAAAGCAATTAACGCCCCCTCTTCGTCTAAAAAGCTTGTCTGGTCATTCAGCCTTTCGCGGAAGGTTTCGCGAAACCAAATCTAGTCATGGCCTGAGTGGATTACTTAATTATCCTCACGACAGGTAGTGTCTCCCCTCGGAGAAGCGAAATTGGCTTTGAAGGTCGGCCTCGTATCTAGGCTCGATGAACCGCAGGCCCTTGAAGTGGCGGCAACCCTCGCTAAGCAGCTGAGGAAGAAGGGTATAGCGGTCACAGCTGAACTGGAATTGGCAAAACGAGGCCGACTAGGCGGCGGTAAAGACTTGTCCGATCTCAAAGCAGACCTCATAGTAACCGTGGGAGGAGACGGAACAGTCCTCAAAACAACAATGTCCATCCCCGAACCGGAGACACCAATTCTAGCGGTGAACATGGGAAGGCGCGGCTACCTCACTGAAGTTGAACCAACTAAAGCTCTACGAGCCATCGAACTCTTCGCGAAGGGCAAATGCAGGCTGGAAAAACGCGCAAAACTTGCCGTCGACCTAAACGGAACACACGTGGTCGACGCGCTCAACGAGCTCGTGGTATCATCGGGAAGCCCCTCGAAGATGCTTGATCTGCGCCTTGCTGTTGATTCTGAGCCTTTTCTGCAGTTCAGGGGGGACGGGCTCATCGTCTCAACCGCTACGGGATCCACAGCTTACGCTCTTTCAGCGGGTGGGCCTGTGGTTGATTCAGCGGTGGATGCGTTCGTGGTCACTTTCATCTGCCCTCTTGAATTCTTGAGGCCGACGGTTCTGTCGATGGAACGGTCCCTTTCGATTCAAATGGCGAATCCAAAATTACGGGCTCTCGTCGTTGCTGATGGGCGGTTTCAGAGGGAGCTTTCCCAGGATGTCAAGTTGGCGGTTCGCAAGGCTAAGCATTACTCCGTGTTCGTGCGGTTACGCCCCGCCCCACCCTTGGGAAGCCTAACTCGCCTTCACGAGATGGAGCGAGCAGGTTTCTGAAAGTTCTAGTTCTAGACACTTCAGCCCTAATCATGGGCCTCGACCCTCTCGGGCTTGATATTGAGAGCTATTCGGTGCCCGAGGTTACGGATGAACTGCGAGAACAAACCGGCCCATCATACAGGCTGGCGATTTCCAAGTCTTCTGGGAAGCTTAGGATTCGGAGTCCAACTTCAGCTTCATTGGAAGCGGTCGCTGAGAAGGCCAGGGTACTCGGGGATAGAGTGGTGCTTTCGAAAGCGGATACGGGCGTCTTGGCCTTGGCACTTGAACTTCGCACTGAGGGAAAGACGCCTGTCATTGTAAGCGACGATTACGCTGTGCAGAATGTTGCGGAAGGGATTGGCATAGCCTACCAGCCCTTGGCCACGTTAGGAATCCGAGAGAAGTTCAGTTGGACTTACTACTGCCCCGCTTGCTATAGGCGGTACCCTCAAGCAGACTCTCAGGTCTGCATAGTCTGCGGAACAAAGTTGAAACGAAAACCTGTAAAGAAACAGGCAGCAAAGGGGCGCCACGCCTAGAGACAGCCATCCCCTACTTGCTAGCTTTAGTTGCCTTACCGATGCCGCCGCGGCGTGCGAAGTCGAAGAGGTACAATTGCGCGTACCCAGCCCATTCCCCGAAGCGGTCGCGCAGAAACCGTGCGGTCTTGAGCCTGCTGACCCTTTTCCTCCTAAAGTACAGCTTTGTGACAACTCTGTGAATCCAGACGTCGACGGGGGCGGCCTCGAGGCGACCTGCCCCGTATAGTAGGAAGCAATCCGCAACCTTAGGGCCAACACCGGGAAGGTCAATGAGTGCCTCCAAAGCCTCGTCGTAAGGCCGCGTAAGAAAGTTATCGAGCTGTAATTTTCCGGCGGCAACCAAACGGGAAACTTGAACGACAGGTTTCGCCCTGTACCCCATGGAAGTCTTCGAGCGAAGTTCTCTTGGTTTCAGGGCAGCCATAGCTTGTGGCCTTGGAAATAGGAACGATGTGGTCCCGTCGGGGAAATTAACTCTGGGTCCATAGAGGCGCATGAGAAGCCTCGCGGTTCTGTTCCAGAGTAGTGCTGAGTTATTCTGTGACAAGATGGAGCAGATCAGGCTTTCATAAAGGTTGGTTCCGCGCATGAGGCGAAGGCCCCTGAGGTGCGCGAAAGTTGACTGCAGCGGCTCGGCTTCATGGGTAAATTTACCGTAGAATGACTCCAAGTCGTCGCTCAAACCGAGAACACGGTTCAAATGCGATCGGAGGCCAGCGCCTATTCGCTCATTGTGCGTTTGCGAAATTGCGTTCACTGTGAGTTTGAAATCATCTACGCCTCCCACCTGGCTTAGGGTGTACTTGACAGGAGTGCCATCCAACTCTTCGACGTCAACAAAGGACGCGCCTTCCCTTACCCATTCAGGTTCTGAAGTTTGGGCGCTCAGAACCGTTTCCTGTAAATTCATTGGCCCGCGGACTTCTTGACGTGAAATTTCGAAGGAATCCTTCTGAGTTGTGTTAGCTGTGGGGGGAGTTTCGGCCAACTAGATCTTTTCCTTCGGTGACTGCGCGGGGTTTTGCGGAGTGAAGTTGAGAGGCTCATTACCTCTTATAAGACCTCGGTCAATGATAGCGTGTTGCGGGTTCGACTGAATGGCCTCGCGTGAATTGGTCAAACGGACGCAGGAACTAAAGTCCAAAGGGCTGTCAACGTATGAGATAGCCGACGAGTTGAAGGTTCAGCCAGACACAGTTGTCTGGTTACTTTTGAAAGGTAAGGAGCGAGCTGCGAGACCTCCGCCCCATGACGTTTTCGTTGACTGGAGCACTATAGGCGCGCATGGAAAGCGAATGACTGCTGTTGCTTCAGCGTTAGCGGATTTGATTCGGGAATCGGTTCGTGCAAGGGAGTTTGGTGAACCTGACGTGATTGTTGCGGTTGAAGGGAGCGGGATGGTTCTCAGCGTGGCTATAGCCAAAGAACTCGACAAGCCATTCGCGGCTGTTCGGCCCCCACGTGTAGCATATAAGAAACTGCCAGGTTTGGTCAACCCCTCATTTCACAAAGTTGCCGGAAAAAAGGTGTTGATTGTAGACGCGGTTCTACGGGCCGGTGAGACGCATAGGGCAGCGATTCAGACGTTGCGAAAGGCGAAGGCCAAGCCCGTAGGCGTTCTTGTCTTGGTCAATAAGAGTGGGAAGACGAAGATCGATGGCGTCCCATTGAAGTCGTTGATTCAAATCTTGCCCGTCGCGCCCTAGGCGGATTGTGTTACCAGATATCTTCGGCTTTTCCTTGGCTTTCGTTCCAGACTTGGCGTTCTTTCTCCTCAGACCCTGCGGTTAGGAGTAGCGCGCGCTTGGGGTCCTTTATCGGGATGATGAAGTATTCGAGCACATTCCCATTCTGATCCTTGAGCATGAGCTTGCGCTTCTTATCGGTAGGTTTCAGCGTCTTCGCGTCGAGATACTTGCACATCACATAACTTCCGCGTGAGTCGAGGGCCCTAACCTCAAGTTTTCCAGCCTTCCCTTTGGTCAGAACGTTCTCGGGTAAATCCAACCATTCTCCCTGCCCATTATTCGGGCAGGTTGGGCGTTAAAGCTTCGTGCTTAGCGTTGGAGTTTTGCGATGAAGTATCCGATTTCATCAACGGTTGGATTGAATCTTTGACAACGGCTGGCGGATGGCGTGAGCGCCACGAGGCCTTTTGAACCGAGGAACAGCTTCTGTTCCACTACGCTGAGCCCGCATTCGTGCTCGGCGAATTCGACTGCCCGTTCGCATTCATGTGTTGTGTAAGTGCAGACGCTGTAGACGATAATTCCCCCCGGTTTTGTTACCTTGCTTCCAGCCTTGATGAATTGCTTCTGATAATCTGCTAAGTTATTCACGCGGTCTAGGGTCGAGAAGTCGTATATTTTCGGCCTGAGGCCGAGAGCGCTGCATGGCGGGTCGATCAAGGTGCGGTCGGACTGCAAATTAGCCAAGTCTAGGTGCAAATATCTGGTATCACGAATCGTAAGTGTAACATTTGTGCAGCCCAAACGGCTCAGCGTCTGGCGAGCCTGCCCTACCTTCTCCACGTTTCTATCGAAGCCGAAAATTTTTCCAGAATTGTGCATCAACTGACTGATGTGGGACAGTTTTCCGCCGGGCGAGCAGTTCATGTCAACGACGGTCTCACCCTCTTGAGGGTCGAGTGCGTGGGCTGTTACCATGGCCGCGAGCGACTGCGGGTAGAGCAGGCCTTCCGAGAATTCCGGTAAATCCCTCACCTGGGGGGCCTTGAAGCGCCTGTGTTTTACTTGCACCGCCAGTCCCTTCCTGAAGGTTAGGATGTCGTTCGCGCCCATGTTCGCCGTCCCAGTTGCAAGCTCATCTCCCCGCTCAGAGACGACGGCAACATCCTCCCCGACCCTAAGGCCCTCGCAGTTTAGAATCCCGGGGGCGTAAACGTTCGCGCCCTGTAGCACCGATTCAGCAGTATGCTTATCCACAACAACCCTTCGATCGGCGGTTGGAATCTCGAAGGGGCCTTCTACTTGTACGCCTAGGGCTTCGGGGACTAGTGGATGTTGGGAGACCTTGAGCCCCCGCCCTTGAAGCCTGTTCAGAAGTTCTTCTGCTGAGAGCTTGGAGGTGTTGCAGCGGACGTAATATGTTCCGACGGGTTTCGTTAGTGACTCTAGGACGGCGGGGGTTTCGCTGCCGTACACTTCCGCCGTGAGTTTGACTACGTCCGCGGAGAACCTGCTCAGGATAGAGCTCAAAGGAGGTGTTGGCGTAGCTCAGCCCCCAACAATCTTCATCCTCTTTGGCCAGCGCGTAAGTTGAGCGTAGTATGTTTCCGTGTCGTACTCAAGGAGAACAGCGCCGCCTTCTTGGTAGGAATCGAAAAGTTTGCGCAAGCCATCCAGCATCGAACTGTACCCAGATTCGCCGGGGAGTGGTACATAGGAGGATGAGAGCAACCGACCTGATAGGCCGTCGAAATCTAAGACCTGACTGTTGCTGAATGTTTTCGTCTTGTACTTTCCGAGGAAATTGGTTAGGCCCTGCTCACCAACCTTGTCTTTCGCAGTCCGACGAAAGCGCGGCCGGACCACATATTCGCTGACTAGTTGCTCATACGCTTCCATGAAGCCGCGTGAATTCTTCCTGGTATTCCAAATCAATAGAACCCAGCCTTGGGGTTTCATGATCCTCAAGAATTCTTCGCGGGCTTTGGTGGGGTCGAACCAGTGAAATGATTGCGCGGCGGTGATGAAGTCTACGCTGGCGGTTGGGAGAGTCGTGGCTTCGGCGGTGCCATTTTTGCTTTTGAAATTTGGATATGCGGCGAGGATTTCTTCCGCGGTCTTTCGCATCTCCCTGTTCGGCTCAATACCAAAGACTGAATTGCCATGCTTGAGGAAGAGCCCCGAGAGTATACCGGTTCCCGAGCCAATATCTGCAACAACCGACGCCTTTGTGAGGCTTAGTTCGTTTTCCATGAAGTTGAGGAGGGCTTCGGGGTAGCGGGGGCGAGACTTGGCGTAGTAGGTTGCCCGATTTGAGAACCGGTTCTTGGAGTCTTCTTCCACGACCTTGCCACTCAAAGCTTGCTAAGTGCGGTTTGCGGGATTATTAGATTCCCTTGGAAGAATAGAAATATAGATGGCTATGGGGAGCTTTTGATTGATTGCCAGGTTGGTGCGTGGGTTTGAGGCCGCAAACAAGAGTGGCCATGGTGAACGTCACAGGCCTAACGGCACTGGTCGTCTTCACGGGTCTAGTCTACCTAAGAACACAGGAGCCCCTCATACTGGTCATTGGCGGCCTGATCTCGGTCGTTGGAGTTATCGGTACGATGATGGGCAGGAGCTAGAGCCCCGCAACTAGAGTGGCCCAGGCCCTTTCCTTCCGAGAAAGTGTTACTTTGACTCAAACTTACCCTGAAGCCACGGTCGGCGCCCTCGTCGTGAACGAGAAGGGCGAGGTTCTCATTGTTCGCTCGCACAAGTGGGGCAGCAAGTACACCGTCCCAGGCGGCCACATCGAGCTGGGAGAACGGGCGGAGGACGCGATTAGGCGAGAGGTGAAGGAGGAGACAGGCTTGGACGCTGAACCGGTTGAGCTGCTGATTGTTCAGCAGGCAATTTACCCGAAGGGCTTTCACAAGCACGAACACTACATCTTCATGGACTACGTTCTGAAGGCGAAGAGTTCTAAGGTGGAGTTGGATGGGCGGGAGCTGCAGGATTATGTCTGGGTTAAACCTGAAGAAGCTTTGAAGTTGGATTTAGAGGGGTATACGAGGAACTTCGTTCTCAAGTACTTGGAGAAGAAGTAGTTCTACGGCGGGGTAGCGAGTATCCCCAGCGTTTTCAGGAGCCTTGTATGTTCCGTTCGTGTGATCCATTCTACGTAGAGGTATTCGGCGATGGCGTCGTCGGCCATGCCGATTTTTCTTGCTTCTTTGACTGTGCATTGGTATGCTTCGATTTCTGTTGGGCGGTCTACGTAGCTGTAGTTTTCGTCGAACAATTCCCGGCCGTCTAAGTATTGTTTTACGTGGGCTAGTTCGTGGATGACGTCTAGGTAGAGGTAGTGGGCGTCGGCTGTTTGCAGGTACCCTAAGCTCACGACGAGGCTGCCGTCACCGTCGTTCACATACATGTAACCGGAATCCTGCGTGATGGTGACCTCGGTTTGCTCAAGGATCCGCCGGAGCCGCGTTCTGCTACCAATGTATACGCTGAGGGCTTCCACTTCTTCCAAGCCGGAGAACACTTCCCGAAGCCGGTACCTTCCTTCAGGCAAGTCTCGGTTGACCCTGAATGATTGCATAAGCACATCCCAGCGGTTGGATTGTTCGGTTTGGGGTTGGGATTATTACGTTGTTGTTTGCGCGCACGCTTTTGGCGAGAGGGGGGTGGGTGGTGTAGTTTTGTGGGGAGAACATGTTACTTTGCTGCGTTTGTGATTAGGAGCAAACTATGTTACTCATCCCTAATCGGGGTGGGGAATTATGGAATCATGATGGGGTATGGAGGGCCCAAATCTTGCACATTATCGTTCAGCCAGGTCCATCGAGCGTCCAGGTCCTTACGGGGATTCCATTAAGCTGGCAACCTTTTCTTCGTCAAATTGTTGGTCTGCGATGCGAACAATTGGCATGGTGAGCGAGACGTCTCGCTCACCGACGAATTTCCATTTGACATCGCCCGCCGCCAAATTCCTCTGACGCAACAAGGTGCGAACGGTGAGCGTGAAAGGACACGAGACCAAGGTGATGCCCTCGCTGAGGAGTCTCCTGAGTACGCGTGCATACCTATAATTCGTGAAGGAGATTTTTGCTTCAGATGGCGAGATCTGGGATCTGATCTCATCAGCCAATTGGTTCTTTGTGAAGAATAAAGCAAGATTCTCAACTGCTTTCGAAGGTTCATTGGGTAGGGAGATTTGCAACTCTTCCTGGAGGAACTCAATTACTCCGGCCCCAACCTTATCGAGGAGGAGCTGTGCTTGCGCCCCGAGGTAGTCGAACGCGCGCGCTAACCCGTATGCAACTGCTTCAAAGGCAGGTAATCCTAGGCTCTCGTTCATTTGGCTGGCCAGTGGAGTATTGCTAAGGTCAGCGGGCTTGAGTGGAATGACAGTTTGCCTTGTGTTTCGAATGCCCGGGACCATTTTAATCGTCATCGTATACATTCCGTCCGGGGTAACTTGTTCCGAAATTCGTTCTCCCATCACTCCCGCTGACTTCGTGATCGCGTTATTCGCTATGCACATCGGACAGGTGAGCAGGTAGGAGTTGCGGCTGCGTAATTTCTTCATGATGGGGAGAAACCGCCAATTCCACATCGTGATATTCATAGTCTCGCCGGTTTGGTCAATCTTCACGTTATTCACGTAGCCGTTTTGAGCAAAGAACTTCACAATGTTGCCGACAAATTCATGTGGGTTGCTTGATTGTTCAAAGTAGCCTTCGGTGAGGCCGTATTCGATGATTCCTTCACCGACCTTGTCGAGCATATCCTGCCCGCGGGCCCCAAGATAATCAAAAACCCTCGCGGCCCCGTACAATGTAGGGTCGAGTACCCCAAACCGGACCCCACTCTCCTTTGACATACTACTCAAATCCTCACAACCTTATCGCAGAACGGAGCAAGCTGCGACACCACGTCCTTTTCGGCGTTCATTTCAACTGTGAGCAGGGATCCTGATGTATTCCAACGCCTCATTTTCTCGGTTAGCAAATGTGCGAATTTTGCTACGGCCTTCGACTCGTTGTATATGAGAAGTGTAGAGAGGCTATCCAGAACGAGGAACTTGTCCTCCGCAAAACGATTAACGGCTTTTGAGGTCGCTATGCAGAGGCTGCTCAAGTCAACAGTCGACCCGAGGCATGAGTGATCTGCTTCCTCTTGAAGGGCTGGAACGTTGGTGATTGCGTCTACAAAGAACAAAGAGTCCACTGATATTCCAGACTTCTCAAAGGTCTTTGCAAGAACCGCGTAGGGTTTATTCAAACTCACATAGATTCCGCGGGGCACCTTACCCATAAAGTAGCGCAGCAGCCCTATGACCGCTTCTTGATAGCGGATCGGATCTATCAGTGCCAATACAACCGGCTTCTCCAATGACTCAAGGCTGTCGGAGATGACCGTCAACGCGTCAGGCTGCGAATCGATCTTGGAGTTATGAGAGCTCATAATCTAGTTCACAGTTACAACTTTTCGGCGTCGCAACGGACGTTCCTGCTCCCGCAATTCCTTTAAGCTCTCCGGTTCCCGAACCTGGAACAATTGTCAATGTGGATACTAAAGTCGACTGTTTGGGAATCGCCATCATTTCCTGATCTTCTGGACCGCATTCATGACTTCGCGCATGAAAGCGGGAAGATCCGGTGGCCATCGTGAGGTGATCAGATTGCCATCAACGACAACCTCTTTGTCCTCGTAAACTCCTCCTGCCGCTTTGATCTCTTCTGGCACTCCATCGTGCCAGTAAGACGTTAGACGCTTTCCCTTTATGACGTGGGCAGAAACAAGAGTGTAGGGACCGTGGCAAATTGATGCCACACTTTTGTTCTTGGTGAAAAACGATTTTGTAATTGAAAGGGCTTTTGGATGGTTGCGCACGGAAGTCGGAGCCCCATCAGGGGAACCGCCGGGAATTATGAGAAGGTCATAATCGTCAGGATCGACTTCGTCCAGAGTCTTGTCAGGATTCAATGCGTAACCATGTTCCCCGTGAATTGTTTCTTTACTGGGCGCTGCCACGTGCACTTTCACGCCTTCCTCGAGCAATCGGAAATACGGGAAGAATACCTCCATGTCCTCGAACTGATCAGCCGTTAGGATAATGGCGGAACAGCTTTTCATATCCTTTCATCTGGAAAGGTTGTCCTAATATGAATTCTTCTCTTCCCTATCGCTGTCGTTTGTGTGTGTGCGCGCACCATGAATGCATCTACTTGCGGTCAGGCTGCCATAATAGTGCCTCTCATACGCTGGCTGTCAGTTCAAGCCAAGTGAACTAAGTTTGCTTCGTGTTCTTCAGGTTCGCATTGTCTTCATCGAACGACACTTGTAATTGAGCCATAACCGCGTCTCTCGTTCCCTTCTCATCTACTCCGCTGATAACAAACTCTCCCACTACAGTTATTCCTGTTTTGTTTCCTTTTGGTATGTAGTACACGAAAGCCCTTGAGCCTGCGGTGGGCCCTTCAAGGTGTTCCTGCACAAATCCGAACGGAGGATACAAAGTGTTCTTTATCTTAGTCCTCACCGTTTTCCCCATAAAGTTCCTTTCAGCTGTGATAACGACAGCATTGCTGCTCGCCATTTCCCTGCTTATGAGTTTCATGCTGTTGTGCCGATGCTCATCTGACGGAAGATACTTCCAAACCTTATCGATCGGTGCGTCGAAGAAGCTGCCCTCGTCGAGAATGTATACCATACCATCGCCGAGTTGAGTAAACTATCTCTTTCTTCTTTTCAGAGGAACTTAAACTTCTAGATGAAGTGAAGGATCAGCCCCAACAAGCCGCCCAGCAGCACTAAAAGACCTCCAATGCCTCCGCCGAGAAAACCAACGACGATCAGAACAATGGCCCACAGGAGTTCAGTGACACGTTTGGCTCCGATAATTGCTACAACTCCCAGAATCAAGGGGAGGAAAGCGAAGCCAAATGTCATTCCTCGCAATGGGACGTTGAAGGGCAGTGAAATGGCATATCCGACTAGTGCCAGGAGGCCGAAGACTAACAATAGAATGCCGCCAATGAGGGCGAGGTAATAGGCAGCCTTAGCCAACCCGTGTTGTTTAACCAAGTTTCTCAATCGAGATTGTCATACGAGCTACTAGATAGTCTTATCTACACTTTTTCTACGCGGCGATGTTGATCTACACCAAGTGTACACACAGCTAATTGGTGTCGGTCCTCAAGCAAGGAAGTAGAGGTTAGCAAATGCGATGAAAACGATTAAGGTTCCAGTGCCCACTAGCGCTGCCGAAATCAGGGGTAGAAGCAAACAAATCAAAGGTAAACTTCGGGAACAGATAGGTAAGTTGAGGAACAACAAAACTGCACAGCTCAAAGGTAAAGTAGAGCAAGCTGAAGGAAAAGCCAGAGTGAAAATAGGAAGACTCGTAAGAAAGATTAAGATGAGATTGTGAACCTGGAATTCGATCTACAGTCAATCAGGTAAATTGTTTCTATCTTTTTTTCAGAGGAACTTGAACTTCCGCGTTCGCCCAAGCACGAGGGTTGCGCCATGGGTTTCCGATGTATAATTCTCGGCCAAGGACCGTGTCCTTGAACCCTCCATATTTCAACCACCCATAGATTCCCGAGTAGACTAGGCGGGGTGAGACTTTTTCTGGGTTGAATGTGACACTGGCAACTTTTTGTGCGGGAAGCTCCTTCACCTTGATCTTCCCCTCACTCTTCGCCTTACCCTTGATTTGGAGGCAGGCTTCTGACCGAAGCTTGTTCATCGGCCTACGCCCACCAGGCTCATCTATGAAATACATCATCCATTTCCCGGTTCGAAGTTTTCTTTTGTTTGCCCATTTTACTAGTTGGCTGAATTCAGACCGGAGCATGTTCCTATCGTACGATCCGACTCGGATCATAGAGGCTACTTTGTATGCGGGAGCTCGTTTAAGCCGAATATCAACTGCCAACAGCTATCAGTGAAGTATCTACCTGCAGGCGTTGCTAATGTGGGTTCTGTTAACGAACGAAACGGCGAGAAAACGCTTAGAGCAAGCCGTTTAGGGAGATATCCCAGTATTTTCATCCGCTAGGTGTGTATAACATATGCTAGGCATCATTTGGACCCAGTGGTGTTTCTTGAACTTACTTCGCGAATTTTCTCGGTTGGGCGAGTGCATTTAACTCGTCAAAGGTAATCGCGCCGGTTAGGAGGGTTTCGTATGTTCCTTTCTCCTTCAACTCCTGCGCGATTTTTCTCAAGAGACCCATTGTTGCATACATTGGCCCTGGGCCGAGGCTTAGTCGTTTGACACCCATCTCTTGCAGCTCAGTGATTGTGGGTGTGCCTTTGCGTGCCATTATGTTCATGGGCTTGCTCACGGCCTTGACGAATGTCAGGATCGATTCCCTGTCCGTCAAACCTATGGGGTAGAGGCAATCTGCCCCTGCGGCTTCATACGCCCTCTCCCTTCTAATAGCCGCATCAAGCCTAGCCCTCTCATCCCCCGCCCCAAAACGGTAAGCGTCGGTGCGCGCGTTCATCAGGAGAGGGATGCCTAGGGAATCTGAAGCCGTTCTTACCGCCCGAATTCTCTCAACCTGTTTCTCGACGGGGAGAAGCGTTTTCTTTTCGAAGTCTGAAATGTCTTCAATGTTTATTCCAACAGCCCCGGCCTCAATGACGCGGCGGATAGTATCCGTTAACGAATCTATGCTGGCTCCGAAACCCGATTCTATGTCCACGCTGAGTGGGACACTAAGGACGCCTGCGATTTTCTTCACAACCGAGAAAAGTTCCTCTTTGCGCATCTTCTCACCGTCAGGATAACCGACCGATATTGCTAGGGCTGCGCTGGACGTGGCGATCGCAGGAAAACCAGCATCCTCGAAGACCCTCGCGCTTGGTACGTCCCAAGCATTTGGAAGAACGAGTATCTTTCTCGCATAGTGAAGTGAACGAAACTCCTCCGCCTTCTCCTTTTGATATTGGCTGGCCTTCAAAGCCCTACCTCGATACCGTCCTTCCAGTAATCTACCTTGAAACCGTGCGGCGTATTCTTGAGCGCTTTTTGAAATTCGTCGTAATCCTCGCCCGGCAGAGTGAAGTCGACATCTACCGTAGAAGCCTTTACGCGAAGGAGGGTCATCGCTGTCCCTCCGACCGCTATGAGCGTAATGGTTCTATTGAGCTCCTTGTCTACTTCCTCAAGAAATTCGATTAGCGCACTGCTATCTAATTGCATTGTATAGCCTCATCTTCTGTTCAATGCTCTTCTCATCAGCCTTGATTTCTTTCGTGCCCAACTTTTCGAGAATATCAATCCCTGTCGCATTTTCACTCAGGGGCTTGATCCTGCTCAAAGCTTTGAGTAACCCCAACAGTCTCGCCGAAAACCTATACTTCTGCGACAGGAAGATCAGCAGACTATAGTTCGCCTTGTTCTTAGCCAGAAGTATCGGTATAGCGTCAATGCGTCTTGCCTCTTCCGTCATCAGCATTGATGCTATAATGTACTCGATGCAGATCTTCTCCCCTTCCCATGTCTCAAACCCAATCTCCTTGTAGCCGTACCTTGCAAGATTGAATATGAGATCCTTCTCAGATATCTTCGAAGGATTCGTATCTCTTTTCAGTAGTTTAATCCTGTATCCTCTCGCCAACGTAGCGGCGATACGTGTCCAGAAACCCTGCGGCGAATGGAAAGTTATCTTGTTGGAGAGCATCTCTCTTAGTGGATTTATCTCATCTGATGTCAAGAGATGGAGAAACGCGTCGGCTGTTAATATGAGAGGGTCAAGCTTGATGTTATGAAGCGCCTGCAAATCCCGCGTAATCGCATGTATGTCGATTATCTCGCGGTGCAGATTGTTGCCTTTCGATTCGTGCAGTAGGATCAGAAGCTCCGTTCTGTTCAGCTTTAGGTTCCGGTCTGGGTTTGTCGCTGATATCGATTCTATGGAACGAATGTTCTCATAGCGTTCCTCTGCGTCCTTGAGGAGCATCTGCAATTCTTTCGATTTTCTGAGCAGTTCCTGTTTCCTTCTTAGTTCAATTTGGGCAAGCATGTCGAGCAATTGATAGTTCGAGAAGTTCAGAGACGGGATGGAGGACCGACCTGCAGTCGTCAGAGTAATAATTCCGTCCTTGCATAGTGTGCGAATCTTGTTGTAGATGTTGGCGTAATAGGCGCCACCATGCCCTTCTTTAATGCGTCGTGTTAACCCGTTGATAGAGAAGGAGTTGCCCAACTCCCTTGACAGAGTATCCAATATTCTGAATGTCGTCTCGTCCATATCGGTCACCCAAACTCTTAGTCTGGAGCGCCAGAACCTATCGTTATGCCGCGCTTGACTTCGTACATGTTCGTCAATTGTTCTTTCTTTTTCGAGGAAGCCATGTAGGGTGCAACTTGGAGGGCAAATTTCTCAATGTTTTCGTTTGGTGATTTGGATATGCCACACCGTTTTGCCGCTCTTTATCTTGTACTGCCTGATTGAGTAGCTGATGCTCAAAACATCCAAACATTTGCGGGCGAATTCTATTATGTCTGAATCAGTATTTTCAATGATTATAGCATGGGATCCCATCGCACCTTCTCCATCCACCAGAGCCGCCAGATAGACAGCGGAGCGTTCTCGATCCATGGAAGTCGCCTATTATAGCAATTGACATATAGTTCTATAGCATTTCAGCTATAGATGAATTTATTAGTGGATGTTTTTCCTATGTTGTAGTTTTTGCGGGGACAACACGTTACTCGTCCCGAATGAGGGTGGAAAAATGCTGCTGGGTATAGGCGGGGGGACGAGCGGGTTAATACTGAGGGCTCAGGGTCTCGGCGACGTCGCCCAACCGGCTCGGGTTCCGGTTGACGCGACGCAGCTTCAGAAGAGTGCATATTGGTGTAGGGTATTACTACATGATCAGCGTCGGCGTGGACGCATTGTGAAGCAGAAGCTAGGCCGCCCGTAGCTCATACAAGGTCGTTCGGCTAAACCAACGAAGATAATTAGCAAGAGAAATCGTCACAACAAATCTCACTTCTAGATGTTCCCCACGCCGGGTTCGTTCGAAACGCCACTGAGTGGGATTCGGACCCATTCACACACCCGGCCGCTGCTGGGCCAGGGTCTAGTCGGACTTACCAACCACGAGAAATACTCACACGCTGGAACTTGGACTTTTCATCCTTTCACACACTTACCTGTGTAAGGTTGAAAAAAGAGGAGCGAGCGGTAGCTCTCCACACTGAAGTTGTATGTGTCTTGTCCTGCCTACGATCTTCCCTTTCGTACCGCGTATGCTAGAAGCCAGAACCCCACAACTATAGCAAAAATAGCCCACCAAGACAGGTCGATCACTATTCCTCCCAATCGACTCACTAGGGTTGTAGTACCCCATACGAGGACAAGAACCCCGAATAGGAAAGGCCAGAAGCTAAATCCTCTCATACCGTTCACCTCCTTCAATCCCTCGAGGTATGTTGATCACATGGAAAGAAGGCGGCTGATTTCGAACGCATGATACCGCGAAGTCAAGGCGAACGGATCCAGTTTCGCCGAGGCCCCATCCCTTACACATTTTCCGATTTCGATAGCTGAACCAATTTGCTCGTCCATCGCTCCCAGTTCCCTAGCCATGCTCACAGTCTCCTCCAAGCAGCCCGTGCAATTTGCGGCCGTCGAAGCACCAATAGCGACAAGTATGCTCGTCTTCGGGTCCATTTTCATTTTGTCATGTCCTCTTTGATGATGGCTAGGCAGTAACGGCATGTGTGGGCGTGTTCTTTGATTCCTGTTTCCGAAGTGCAGAGGCAAGAAGCCAAACTCCGACTACAATGCCGAAAATGGCTAGGTCCGTGGCGGTTATGTCAAAGGACATTGTAGCGGGGATTCCACGTAATCGGGTCAACAGGGCTTCTAGTCCCCAGACGACGGCATAGACTCCAACGAGCAAGGGCCAGAATCTTAGCTCTCTTTCACTCATGCTAATCACCTCCAAGGCGTCTTTCAAGATGGATTGTCCTTTGAGCCCGCCGAATCAAACGATGGAGAGCGCAGTCCTTATCCTTGGCAGAAGAAGAACTGGCGACTGTACTTTTGAGGGTCTTGGCGAACTGATCTAGTTTGGTTGCCGCTCCCGCCCGTACGCGTCTTCCGATCTCCAACGCTTCCCCAATCTCTTCCTCGTCGGCCCCGGCTTCCTTAGCCATGCTCACGGTTTTCTCTAGGCACCCAGCGCAATTGGCAGCGGTCGAGGCGCCAACTGCAATGAGGGCTGTGGTCTTCACTTCTAGTTTCATTTCAATCAATTCTCTCAATCATCTTATACTGACGCATAGGTCAGTTAGTAGACTTGCTAGTCAATATTCCTGTTTAAAGACTCTTTGGTCGTTATTCTGACTCAAAAGTCAGTTTAAATATGACACAACGATTGTTATCATATGCCACGTGTAGTGCCCGAGTATAAAGAGAAGGCAAAGGAGAGAATAATCGAAGCCGCTCTCGAAGTCTTCTCGGAGAAAGGCTACCATAGCGCGACGATGGACGACATCGCCGAACGGCTTGGCGTCAGCAAAGGTGCTCTCTACCAGTACTTCAAAAGCAAAGAGGATCTCTACAGGGCCATTCTTGAAGCTAGATTTCGCAATATGACGGAGATGCTTCCATCCACCCCGAAAACTGGCTTCGAGGATACCTGCCAAGCCTTCTTCGACAACTTGACCAAGAATATATCGAGTTTGGGTCTCGGGTTCGAGATCATCTCTGAGGCTTCACGAAATCCAGCTCTTGCTAAGGTTGAGAGGCAAAGCTACCTAGAGACCACCAAGGCGATCGAAGAATGTCTTCAACAATCGTGGAAGGATGCTTCGCCTAGAAGCAATGTGAACTTTCATCTGCTAGCAAAGGGTCTGATAGCTTTGTATGAAGGACTAATGATTTACCTCGCAGTTGGAATCGAACGGTCAGAGGTCAGGAAGATATTCGGAGAATTCATCAGAACCCTAGAAGAGGGCATGCTCCGTAAGGCTGCATAGCTTCGCGAGCAACACAATATCATAAAGACAGACGCACCGCTAAGAAGACACTGATATGCGAGACGCGTGTTCACGGCTATCTTCCAAGACGATCGTGGGGCCGTGGGATCATTCCATACGCCACTGCCAAGAAGAATACAGCTAGAGACTATTCCAAGCGGAGTCTGCAGTTTCGGCATCAGTAACCCGATTCATCAATCCCATTCATCTCCGTTTTCCACGGGCATCCCACAGGGATTCCCGAGGAGCTCTCGTCGCGCTGATTAACGGCGACCGCCTCCGTCAATAGTCTGCGCGTCAGACTGCGCTTTCACGGTTCCAACTTGAAGACCAATCTGCTCGAACCTCTTCTCTTCTCCTTCTTTGAGCCTTGCACCAGCGATCGAACCTCTCTCTTTCAAGGAGAAGACCATTGCCGACTCACGCGGCGCGATAATGCGAAGGCTTAGATTGCTCAATTCCTTCTCGATGAACTTTGCTGCGCTACCAGAAAAACGTGAATCGAGCTTTGTGTCGAATGCAAAGCCGTACTTTCCGGATAGATCAATGGCCTTGAGCTTTCCAAGGAATTCTTTCATCGGCTTGGACGCGGTGAAACCTTCGGTCGGGCCGCCAACACAAATTAGCTCGTACTGCTTCAATGAGTCGACCGCCACGTCTTTTGCATTGACGCAAACAGTCTGAATGTCAGCTTCTATGAGTCCCGTTTCAAAAGATCTCGCAATCTTTTCTGTATTACCGTATCGAGTATCGAAGACAACACACGCTCTCATAGGAGCATCACGGCAAATTCACTAAGAACAACGCTGGAGTTAAGCCCGGAGTATGATTCTCACGTGTGAAGCGTGAAGATGGCTCGGGTAGTCAATAAATAGAAGCGACAGCACCTCGCCTTTCAGCGACGGAATATGAAATTCGGGATACAGCATCCAAACTTCACTTACGACGGCCAAGGCTCACAGATCGTTGATTCCCTCAAGGAACTCGCAACCGAAGCTGAGAGAATCGGATTCGACTCGTTTTGGGTGATGGACCACTTTCATCAAATTCAATACGTCGGGCAGCCTAACGAACCAATGCTGGAATCTTGGACCACCCTTTCCGCCCTTGCGGGAATGACCTCGAAGATCAAGCTGGGACCCCTTGTCACGGGGAACGTTTACAGGCACCCCTCAGTTCTGGCCAAGATCGGGGCGACGCTCGACGTTCTTAGCAAGGGGCGATTATTCATGGGAATCGGCGCCGCTTGGAATGAAGAAGAGTCGAAGGCTTATGGGATCCTATTTCCAACCACAAAGGAACGTTTTCGGCGCTTGGAGGAAGCCGCCCAGATTATTCGGAAGATGTGGACCGAGGAGAAGGTTGACTTTGACGGCCAGTTCTACAAGATTAAGGGCGCGTACTGTAACCCAAAGCCAATCCAGAAACCCCACCCCCCGATAATGATTGGTGGCAGTGGAGAGAAGGAAATCCTCAGACTAGTTGCCAAGTACGCCGATGCTTGCAATGTCTTCGGTTCCCCTGACACATTTCGCAAGAAAATGAACATCCTCCTAGACCACTGCAAAACAGTGGGGAGGGATTACGATTCAATTCTCAAAACGAAACTTGGCGTCGTAATGGTCGATAAGGATCGGAAGGCGTTGGAGCAGAGAATTGCGACGAGATACAAGGGCGTTCCGGAACAAATGCTGCACGAGATGATTCTCTACGGTGGTCCCGAGGATGTTCGACGACAGTTAGAATTGTTCCGAGACGCTGGAGTTCAGTTATTCATAATGAGTTTCGAACCCGACCGACAATTGGATGAACTGAAACTTTTCGGGAGCGAAGTTGCGAAACACTTCTGACCATCACGTGTCGTCTATAATTCAGTTACTCTTCTGAATATTGAAACTTGCAGTGTCGTAGTGCACCACTAGCCCCGCACACAAGTCGAATCGTGGGGCTAATCCACCCCATTATCTCACTGGGGGTCCGCCAAAAGGGGTCTCGATTAGGGATTAGTATTCCTGTCCTTTATTTGGAACGATATTCGGAATTTGGGTTGAATGTTTCGTTGGTTGGCCGATGACCTACCATGTAAAAGTATAAGGGCCGCTAGTTCCAAAGAGAGCGAGGTTCAACCAGAGAAGTGGAGTTTGGATGAAGTTCAGGGTATCCCTTGAGGTAGATGAGGACGGTATGTTCGTTGCCCAATGTGATAGTCTGCCTGGATGTATTTCTGAGGGAAAGAACAGAGAAGAAGCCCTGACGAATATCAAAGATGCGATTCAGGGTTATCTCACAAGCTTGAAGAAACACGATGAACCGATTCCACCGCCTATTGAAGAGGAAACGGTTGAAGTGAGTGCCTAAGCTACCGGTCGTTTCCGGCATCGATGTGGTCAAAGCCATGGCAAAGATTGGTTACAAACTTGACCACCAGACTGGAAGTCACATGATATTAAGACAAACAGACGCTCCGCATAGAAGAATCACTGTACCCAGGCACAAGGAAGTAGCCAAAGGTACGCTGAGGGCCATAATCAGAGATGTGGGATTAACGGTCGAAGAATTTCTGAAGCTCTTGTGAGCCCCTGTAACCAGGGCGTCGCTCTAGCGGTAATTTGTATGGCTTACGTACATTGAACCCATGATATTGGTGGGTTCATATCCCAATGGTCCCACATGGGAGAGTGCGAGCCCGAATGTCCGACGAGAATTCCACGTCGAGTGATTTTGCAACAGCAGAGGCGACGCCTTCATTGTCAACCATCGTTCACTCATAGGGAAGGCTTTTACCCGTACTTTGTAGGTGTTTGATGAGGTTCTGTTATGCCTGTTTCCTTTGTTTTGGTCAACGTTGAGCCGGGTTCGGAAGAGGAGGTGCTCAAAGAAGTTCGAAAGCTTCCGAATGTGAAGGACTGCCACCGAACTTACGGTATCTACGACATGATCGCAAAAGTTGAAGCTGATTCGATGGATGGGTTGAAAGAGATCATCACATGGAAGATAAGGCGACTTCCCGGCGTTCGTTCCACCGTTACAACAATTGTCATAGAATAACCCTGTTCGCCCGTGAGAAACTCCGCCGTTCTAAGCGAACCGGCGAGAAAACGCTTAGAGCAAGCCGTTTGAGAAGACATCCCGCCATTTTCGCCCGCTGGGTGTGTATAACATATGCTAGACATCTTTTTTTGGGATGGTTTGCGGGTGAAGCTTTGAAGTAAGAATAATCTTACTTGCCGTAAGCTGTTTTTCTGTGTTCTACTCTGAGAAAGTATAGGGTGTCGCCCACAGCGGCGTAGATTAAGCGGTACGGTGGGATTCTGATTGAACGCTCACCTTTCAACTCAAACCTCAGTGGTTTGCCAATCTCTGGATCCTCGAGTATCTCTTGGGCTTTTTTCCTTATGCGATTTTTGACTGTTTTGTCCCTGAGCTTCCTAACTTGGCGCTCGAATGTCTCAGTCCAGACGACTTTCTTAATCTCTACCAAGTTTGGAGCTCTTCAAGAAAGCGTTTTCTGCTTGCTTTCCTGGCTTTTCCTTGTGCGATCTCCTTCCAAGCCTTCTCCACTTCCCGCAAGAGCTCCAGGTCAACTTGCAGGGACTTATCATCGATTTTCTTGAGTACCACTATGTTCGATTCGGGCCGGGTCAAGATTGCGAAGAGGCTTCCAGGCTTGATCCCGAGCCTGCTCCTAACCCTTGCTGGGATAACGACTTGACCTTTTGAGCTGATACGGGTCAACTCAGGAACGCTTTCTGACGCCATATTAGGTAAGACTGTCTTACGTACGTATAAGCTTGCGCAAACTCTACCGTCGGCAATTACAGAGGCATCTGCGAGATAGTTGAGAAAAGGAGAATGTGATCATCCTTTAGCGAAAGAGTTTCAGCCCAAACGCCTTCATTGGCCCGAAATGTTTCGAGATAGAACATCAGTATCGAGGAGAATCATATCCTGCGCTCTGCCCTAGAAGCCTCGAGTTCCCTCAACATCTTCTTCTCCGCGAACTCCACGCTCCCCCTCAGCTTTTTCAAAGATTCCATGGAAGCGGCCCCATCAACAAGCCGATCAAAGCTTCGCTAAAGCTCTCATTTTTTCCTTTGAGCGCTGCAAGTTTCTCGTAAGTTTCATCGCGTATGGTTAGCGTCTTTGTCAAAACCATTACCGGACGACGACTCTTTGAAAATATATATAAACACAGGAGCCGTCAAGTTCAATGTTAGACGTCTTTTTTCTGGGCTGCCTTGGCTTGAGATGCGGCTTGCGGTAGTTGTTTGTTGATTATGGATTGTAGTTGTTGTTGCCTGATGAGTTGGGGTGTGCGGTAGTGTATGTTGACGTATTGTGCGAGGCCGAGGTTGAGGAGTTCACGCATTAGGGCGCTGCTGCTGCGGCCTTCTAGCTTGGCTAACATGATGACTATGTTCAGCCATTTCCTGCTAACCCGGAAGTTAACCTGGACGCTTCGATAGCGCTTTAGTTTGAGGCGCCTCGGTTGGTTTCTTGGGGATTCGGCGCTAGCGATGTTAATAGCGTCCCCTCTCCTCTTCTTCCCGCCGCTTCTTCTGCAGTCTTTCCAGCTCCTGCTTGAGCTCAGCATCCGTGCTCTCTACTTCGGCTAGGAGGCTGCCTAACTCATCGTTTTCGGCGTCGCGGATTACGGCGGCGTTGAATGTGCCGATGCGAGCCATCACGGCGAATGCTTGGAGGCGGGCCTCCGATTCTTTAGAAGCCTGCTCCGACGCTGCGATCCTTCTCAGTTCGTCGTAGGCTTCTAGGCCTAATTCGATTAGGTGTTCCCGTCTCTTAGTTCGTTCCTCTAAAGAGTGGACGCCCGTCTTGGCGTCTTTCTCTTCCTGCATAGGCGTCTTGTTCACTGTTACCTGCATTTTCTTGACGAGCGCGTCGAGCCGTTGAAGCCGAAGCGTTAGAGGCATAGTTTCTTCCTCTACGTTTGTGATTATCAGTTCCCGCAGAAACTGCTCGGGCGTTTTGTCCTTCCTAAGCGCAGCCTTCCCCACCCAGTCCGCTACATTAGCTGGAAGCTGAACTGAAAAACTACGCATATTACCAGAATTTTCGTTCTCGACCTTGCCGCCGAAAGAACCCTTCAACACTCTCTCCCCGCCCCAGGCTTCGAGGGTAACAGGAGCCTATTCGATTGTGAGGTTACGAACGTTTAGCGAGTGCTGAGTGAAAATGACCCAGCACCGAGATATTAATACGTGATAAAACTACGGGGAGTTCCGTCGTTTTTACGGTGGGTGAGATTCGAACCCATTTCTGAGACCTTTGTCTCTTGCGGGTTGGCGTTACTTCCTAAGATTCTGACTCGTTTGGTTCGATGGTCTTTTGGACTTGTGCAAGTATTCGGCTGCCTTGCAAGCTGGCATGTCTCGCTTGCCAAAGAGTGCCGAACCAGGCGCAAGGGAGGTTACACTTGATGCTGTCTCGTGGGGCAGAATTCATCGATTTCACAAACCCACAATCAAGGGCAATAATATAACGAGGAAAAGCACCCGGTTCAAATTCAGTCGCCCGCACCACTTGGCCCACACACATGCCCACCAGGCCGCCTACTCCTGCCAGTATCAACCAGCCATAATCCAAACCAAGTCTGTAGACAAATAGCGGAATCGACTGCGGTTCAAATGCATACTAACAGTCATAGTTCTTTCTTGAATGCCTTGTCGAGGATGGAGGGTAGCAGAGCGTCAAGTTCGACACTGTTTTCGGATTGTAGGTGCTTCAGAGCACTGATCTTCACCTGCAAAGTTTGGAGTCCTGCCACGATTCGGCGTTGCTCGGCGAGCGGGGGAAGTGGAATTTGTGTCTCTGACAGCTGAGCGACATTGAGGGTCGGCTGAGCCAAGGTACGGGTTGTTTCGCGGAGATAGTCCTGGCTCGGTTGTCCCGACAGAACCAGAGCGAGGTAATCACGATCAACCGCTCCACCCGGCACGATCCGACAGACAGCACGGGCAATATTCGCTCCTTTCCAAGACATTGGTGCTATTCCGACTTTCCCAATGCTTCCTACGACCCCGATGAGGATTTCGCCGCCTCGAAGGCGTGTCCTCTCATACTGGGCGTCAACTTCTGGGGCGATGCGTTTGTTCGGCAATTCGGGTGGATTTCTGAGATCGAGGTCTTGAACACGAACAAACGGCACGCCATCTTCCACGTCAGGCCCAGGCACAAGGACGCCGTAAGAAATCTTGCTCTCCGGTGCGATCAATTCGCCGAGACGTTTGGTTTCGATGTTCCTTGGCAGGAAAGTGACAAGTAGCGAAGTGGAAAGTGTCTTCATCATCTCTAGCACCTGATGGTGAAGAGCGCGGGCTTCGTCGACCCGGGCGGTCAGCCCCTCGATTCGCGCCACAATCCGCCGTTGCTCAGGAAGCTTAGGGAGCGGAATTTCTATCTCAAGGAAACGCTCGGGTCTAATTCGGTTTTTTCCACTCGTTCCGCGTGATTTCTCATCACATTTTGACCAAAAATCCTTCGTCTTGGTCATCCAATGAAAATATCTGGGTTCTAGTTTCTCACGTACAGGAGCAAACATGGGAAATTCGTTAGACCCGTAGCAGCCATCAAGATTCTCTGACACAACCGCAACGCTGCCATTCCGGGCCCAAATCTTGTTTACAATGACATCGTTCGCTTTTGTCTGAAAGAGCCTCTGATACTGAGTACTAGCACCGTCAATAGGTTCTCGCTCATATGCTCCTCGGCCCCAGAGTCTGACGCCTATCTGACGATAGAGCTTACCAGCTACCGGAGTTTCCCCCCGATTTACAGGAGAAAGAATCTCGCTAAGGGCTACTGTCGAGAAACCCATGATAGTCCGTTTCCTTGCAGAGCCTCTTTTACTTCTTCCATAATCTCCATGATACGCTTCTCTTTCGAGAGGATGCCATCCACCAATTGTTCGGGTGGCAGGTGCTCGGCATCTTGCGGGCCGTTGGGGTTCTTGAGATCGAGATTAGCGGACACCAATAGGCCGGTATCATCATACTTCAACACTTCTTCAGGTCGCACCCGCCAAGCGTGTTCATTCTCCTTCCGCTCTTTCCACCAAGCAAGGCAGTCAGCGAACTCCTCGAATCGCATTGGGCGGGTCTTTGAGTACTTTGGGTTCCTCTTCTGCTGATGCTCTTCAGCTATGGGTATCTCATAGAACCAGATTTCCTTCGTGGGACCGCTACGATCAAAGAACAATAGGTTGGTCTCTATGTCCGCGTAGGGCGCGAAGACTCCTAGCGGAAGACGAACAATCGTGTGGAGATTGAATCCCTTGAGTAGCTCTTCTTTTATTCGAGCACAGACACCGTCACCGAACAGAGTACCATTTGGAACGATTATGCCCGCTCTTCCCGGTTTTGGAGATCTCCGCAGCTTGCGCATGATTAGCTGAAGGAACAGTAGCGCCGTTTCCGTGGTCTGCTTGTCATCGGGGAAGTTTCCTAGTATGCCTCTTTCTTCTTCTCCACCGAAAGGCGGATTTGTCAGAACGATATCAACTCTGTCTCTCTCTCCTATTTCTCTGAGAGGAAAACGAAGAGCATTACCTGCGTCAACCTCAGGCGTTTCGATTCCGTGAAGGAGCATATTCATCTGACAGAGAAGGAAGGGCATTGGTTTGGCTTCGAAGCCAAATAGTGTTCCTTTCTGTAATCTTTCAAAATCTTCCGCTTTCTTGCATTGAGCGCTTAGATGCTTGAAGGTCTCCACAAGAAAGCCGCCCGTGCCAGCTGCTGGGTCAAGGACCGTTTCTCCTATCTGAGGATCCGTGACCTGAATCATGAATTTTATCACCGCACGGGGTGTGTAGAACTCTCCACTGTCTCCAGCCGCATCGCGCATCTCTTTGAGTAGGGACTCATAGAGAAAGGCTAGAGTGTGAATTTCTTCTGTCGAGTCGAAGCGTATCTCGTTGATTCGATTTATGACGTCGCGGAGGAGATAGCCGTTGAGCATTCTGTTTACTGTTCCCTTGAAGACAGTCGCTACTACGTCATGTCTGTCTCTCTCTTCAGCACCAGACAATGATCTCAGGTACGCGAAAAGGCCAGGGCCTCTGGTCCCATTGGGTCGGACCGCTTCATCGTGATTTACGAAAGCGATGAGTTCCGGACCAGTTATCCCGCTCTCTTTCGCTGCCCAATCACGCCAACGGTACGGTGGCTCAATTGTGGGCTGGAACTTCTTCCCTGCTAGTCTAGCCTCAGCTTCTCTGACTTGCTCTTGATCATCGAGTAGCTTCAGGAACATGATCCATGTTATCATTGGGAGACGATCGAGATCGCCGTTGAGTCCCTTGTCTTTCCTCATTATGTCACGTACAGACTTAATTAATGCCCCCAGATTCTGGGGCGTCGTCACCTTGCTAGTTGAAGCTTCTGATACGAGTCTTAGTTGCTGCGACTTTGTCGTTCGCTTCGTATTTTTCTTGCTTCGTCTCAATCTGTAACCCTCTATAAGGCGTAGAGAAGGTTCTGCATCTCTCCCAGTGTTTCCTTTAGCACTTCGGGTCCGCCAAAGAATTGTGAAATCTCCATCACGTTGCCGAAATTCGAAATTGGTTTAATCTTCAGAACATTTGTGTCGTCCAATTGTCCTGTTCCGAACTCCACGTATTTGTCGAGCACCTCTGATAGAATCTGGCGGGCTTCATGCCCGAACTTCTCGAAGAATTGCTTGTCCTCCTTGCGAAGTCGCTCGGCTCGCTCAAGTCTGGTACGCAACGGAGCATTGAAGGCAAGGTTGCACAACAGGTCGAATGGATCAACCTCCGGAGTTCCACTGGCAAGTAGTAGATGTTCGAGAGATATCCCCCGATCTTCCAGAGACTCTATGATCGCAGCGCGTTGTTGGCCCTGACTCCATTTTGATCTTAGCTCGGCAGCTGACGTGAACATTGAACGGACGGTGCGACCTGTGTATTCGGTGTAACTGATCGCCCGAATTCTCTTTCCATCAGTATCGAGATCATAGACTGTGTCAGCCTTGATCTCAACACTTCCTTCATCCACGTAGTACTTCCGCAGTTCTCCTTCGGAATCATCACTCATTCGCAGCTCCTTTTCTTGGTCATCTGCGAAAGCTTTGATGATTACTTTGACTGGCGTCTTTTCGCCTGGTTGCTCCTCAACCTCACTCACTGGTTCGCCATCAAACTCCGGGTCTGCGAACAGTTTCGTTGCACTGCCCGTATAATCCAAGATAGTGAAGAACAGCTTTCCGTAATCATCTCTTACACGCGTCCCGCGTCCGATCATCTGCTTGAAGTCCACCATTGAGTTGATTATTCGAAAGAGCACAATGTTCTTGCATAATGGAACGTCAACTCCCGTCGTCAAGAGTTGAGAGGTCGTGACGAGGACTGGCGTTTGTGTCTCGATGTCCATGAAGCGATAGAGGTGGCCTCGCCCGATATCGCCTTCCTCTGAGGTAATTCTTACCACGTAGTCTGGATGATCCATGGCGAGGTCGCTGTTTAGATTGTTCAACGCTCTCCGAGTCTCATCCGCGTGTTCTTGGTCCACGCAGAATACGATTGTCTTTGCCCAGCGATCAGTATTCTTCAGATATTCAGTGAGGTGTCTGGCTACGGCTTCAGTACGAGCCTTCAACACGATTATCTTTTCGAACTCTGGCGTTCCGTACAGCTTGTCTGGAATTTCTCGCCTATAGCGGTCGATCTGCCCTTTCGTAGGTCGCCAACCTTCCGCATCAACAGAAGGCACGATTCTTCTGACCCGGTATGGTGCGAGAAAACCATCTTGAATCCCTTGACTGAGACTGTATGTGTAAATGGGATTTCCAAAGTAGTGGTATGTGTCGGCATTGTCCTTGCGACGAGGTGTAGCGGTCATCCCAAGCTGGAACGCCGGCTTGAAGTATTCGAGTATTTCTCGCCAGTTGCTTTCATCCTTAGCGCTTCCTCTATGGCATTCATCTACTACGATTAAATCGAAGAAATCAGTTGAATAGTCTCTGTATAGTCCTGGTCTACGCTCGTCTCTTGCGATGGCCTGGTATGTTGCGAAGTAGACTTCACGGCTCTTGATTGCTTCTCCTTGTATTTTCCAACGTGCATCTCCCAGTGGGGCGAAGATCTTGTCTTTCGGATCGTCAACCAGAACATTCCGATCAGCCAAGTACAGAACTCTCGGACGCCGGTATTCACCCTTCATGTTCCAGCGGGCATTCCACAGTTTCCATATGATTTGAAAAGCGACGAGAGTCTTCCCTGTTCCGGTCGCCATCGTTAGGAGAACTCGTTTCTTACCGGAGAGTATAGCTTTGATTGAGCGATTGATCGCGATCTCTTGATAGTATCGTGGAGGTTTCCCGGGCACTCGATACCCAGGCGCGAGTATTCTCTCAGCTACCACATCATCTGTTATGCCTTCAGCTTGCCTCAGACGGGTCCAAAGCTCGTCTGGTGACGGAAACCTATCGATCTCAGTCTCTTTGCCAGTTATGAAATTATGTTCAAGGATTGTTTTTCCATTGGTTGCAAACGCAAATTTTACACCAAGAGTCTGAGCATAATCCTTCGCCTGCTGTAGGCCGTCAGCGGCATTTCGATAAGCTGATTTGGCTTCGATTATGCCGATCATGTAGTCGCGTCTATAGCGGAGGATGTAGTCGGCACGTTTCTGTTGGCGGCGTCTACAACGATTCTCGAGTACCACAATCCTGCCATCAGTGAAAGTCTTTTGTTCGCTGATTTGCTCGTCAGTCCAGCCTGCTTCGTAAAGTTTCGGTAGAACATATTTCCTGCAGGTGTCGGCTTCGGTGATCGGCGTAGAACCACTTCACGTTGAGAACGTATCACCTTTCGAGATTTTACTGTTGTGTCACTGCTCCGCTATTTGTAACTAAAATCAAAGCTACCGGTATTAGCCTAGGGCGACTTTAAACTATTATATGATAACTCTCGTACCTTCGCCGTGACAATAAATGAAGATGGAGAGCATACGCAAACATCTTCAGCCATATTCGATAGCTAAGCGGAGAATCACGACAATTAACCATGCATTTGCTTCCGCGATTGCTCCTTCTGAAGCCTATGACCCAATGCGGACTGCGCGCGCGATCAAGGATTTGGGGCAGAACCCTGACGAGGAGTTGAATTGTGTCTATTGTGGGAGACGCGCTGAGACTTGGGACCACGTTTACGGATTGGTAAGGCTAAAACAGTATTCGGGATACGGTCACACATTGGGAAACTTGGGTCCCTGTTGCAGCAAATGTAACTCGCGCAAGGGAGGAAAAGAGTGGACCGTTTTCATTCAGGGCATGATCAAAGACAAGGCTGAATTGCAAAAGAGAATTACAGTAATGCGGTCGTATTTCCGAAAACGATCACCTCAACTGGTAAGTTTGTCTCAGATCGAGAAGTTGTGTCCGCATGAAATGAGTCACATGAGGACCCTGCAACGGAGAATAATATCCTCGATGGAAGAGGCTGACGAAATAGCCGCACGGATGAGAGAAAAGATTGGTCGTCGATTGCCCGACGGCTGATCGTGCAGTCAAAGCATAAGTCAGGCGAGATGTGAGCGAATGTACAACGGTGGTGTCACTTGAAGACCATAGTTACCACACCTGAAAGGTCACGGCTGATGGCAAGCGTCAGGCAATCCGGAACCGATGCGGAGCGCTCAGTGAGAGCCATTCTTCGAAGCCTCCGAGTACGATATCAGACTAAAACAGTTGGCCTGCCAGGGCGCCCTGACATGATTGATCGTGAGCTTAAGTGGGCCATCTTCGTCAACGGATGCTTCTGGCACGCACACAAAGGATGTAGGCTTTGGAAAATCCCGAAAAGCAACAGTGCGTTTTGGAAACAGAAATTTGAACAGAACCGTCAGAGGGACAGAAGGCGCATAAAGGATCTCAAACAACTGGGGTTTAGCGTACTCGTTGTATGGCAGTGTGAGCTTGAACAGAAGCATAAGGTCAGGGGAAGGATTCTCAGATTTGTAGAACGTGTAAGTTCACAACGTTCCTGTGTGACGGAACTAAATAACGGAGCTCGCGAAGAATACAAGTATGCCGGCCCTAATGTTTCCAGAGTGGTTCTCTTTCCGAACGGTCGGACAATCACCACTCGAATGCGGGCGCAAGTAAACGGCGTATCTCCACGATCAGCTTTTGACTTTGCCTACCTGCGCAAGTCGACTCGCCCGGTTCTGCCCCATGAAGGGCGGGTCGTTCGAGTCGCAGACATTTTCTCAGGCTGCGGGGGGCTGTCTTTAGGTACGATGGAGGCTTGCCGAGCTCTCGGCAAACGCTTTGCTCCCGTCCTGGCGCTGGACAGAGACGAAAGCTGTGTCACCGTATACAAGCGCAACTTCCACTGCAAGCATGCGTACCAAGACGACATTACTCAAGTTCTTAATGGCAGAGTTGGATCGAAGCCAACACGGAACGAGAGACAGCTTCTGAAAGGAGTCGGGAAGGTGACAGTCCTGCTGGCCGGGCCCCCATGTCAGGGCAACTCTGATCTAAACAACCATACGAGGAGAGATGACCCACGAAATGTCCTTTACGAGCGAGTGGCGAGGTTCGTCGAACTCACGAGACCGGAACATGTTTTGATTGAGGATGTTCCGACTGCAGTACATGGAAAAGAGAGAGCCGTCCAAAAGTCTCTCTCAGCCCTGAGGCGTCTGGGATATTACGTAGATAGTGAAACCGTCGAGCTCTCAGCTATCGGAGTACCACAAAGGCGAAAGCGGCACGTGGTAATAGCGTCAATGTCGAAGAAAGTCAAGATTGCAGATATTATAGAGCGCTCGAGAATTCCCTACGCCTATTCCGTGAGATGGGCGATTGGCGACCTTGAACGTGAACACCCAATCAGCATATTCACGAAACCATCACGCCACACTGCTCGAAACCTAAGCCGGATTAGGTTTCTGCGTCAGAACAATTCTTACGAACTTCCAAATCGGTTTCGCCCTCCGTGTCACAGAAACGGAGGGCATTCTTACAAATCCATGTACGGCCGACTAAGACCATATGAACCTGCCCAGACGATCACGAGCGGATTTGGTTCTCCAGGGCAAGGGCGATTCATACACCCAACCCAAATGAGAACTATTACACCTCATGAAGCGGCTCGGCTACAGTTCTTCCCTGATTTTTTCGATTTTTCACAAGCCAAGAAAAGGTCGGTGTTGGCTTCGATGATAGGCAATGCCGCGCCCATGAAGCTCTCGTATGTCCTGTGTTTGGGTTTATTGGCGTAGCAGACACCAGATGCCTAATTACGCCAGGTATCTACACTTAGTCAGAGAGGTAAGGTCATGCCGCTCCTTGCTTTCACCGTAGACTCCCAGTTGCTTGAGGAGCTGGGTAGACGCTTAGTCGGCAGGCCCTACATTGCCCTTGCGGAATTGGTGAAGAACAGTTATGACGCAAACGCAACAGAAGTGACTATTGAGCTGGACCCAAAGGCCGGTAGCATTGTTGTCAAAGATAATGGGCATGGCATGAACTTCGTACAATTCCGAAATTTCTGGATGCGCGTTGGATCAAGGCACAAAGAGCAGCAGAGGTTTTCTGAGAGCTTAAGGAAATTCAAGAGACCGTTGACCGGATCAAAGGGTATTGGCAGGCTAGCCGTACAATACCTGGCTCGCGAAGTCAGAATAAGCACCACATCCGAAAAGGATAGCGCGAAACGTATTGAGGCCCACATAGACTGGAAGAAAGCAGTCAGCGCAGGAGATCTGACAAACGCAACTGCTGAGTACAAGACTAGAACTTCACGGAAAGGATTCGCAGTCGAAACCAGAATTGAACTGACCAGACTCAGACAAAAATGGGATCAAAAAGCAGTTGAAGGTTTGGCGAGAGAAATATGGTGGCTGCGTGCACCATTCAGGCGTCAATCAAACTCCCTGAAAAAAACAGCTCTCGATTTTGAAATCAAGTTCATTTCTCCACAGCCTGAGTTTGTCAGGACGTTCGAGGAACAGATGGATGCCATCCTGGACATTTGGAAAGCGAGACTTGTAGGCAAGAACGTGCGAGGTAATGTCACCCTTTCGTTGGAATTCAAAGGGAAGGACCCCATAACGCACAGCTACACGATTCCACTTCCGTGTCGACTTGACGGAGGGGATTTTGAGATCCGGATTTACAAATTGAGAAAAAAGCAAGCCCACGGCATAAAGGTGCAAGATGCGAGAGATTATCTCAATGAACACGGCGGAGTACATGTTTACGACGTGGGGTTCCACTTGCCGTACTATGGCACTCCGCAAAATGATTGGCTCAAGATTGAGTTTGACCATTCTCATCGATTATCAAAGTCCGTACTGCTTCCTGATGACTTGCAGGTAACGAGAGGTATGAGTTTCCTTCCTACTCTTTCGCGAATTCTCGGCGTTGTCAACGTAGATACATCTCATGAGAAGACACTAAAAATCGCGATAACGCGCGATCGACTTCAGGAGGAGACTGCCTTCGGAAACCTCATCTGGATGGTTAGATATGCCATGGACTTCTACGCTGTCAAGGAAGCGATCAATGCTCAGGAGTCAGAAGCAGCATCTAAGGAAACAGAGACGCTGAAATTCCAGCGCCTTGAAGATGCTTTGGACAAATACCGCGAACGCATCCCCAAAAACACATACGAAGAATTGAGGACGGACATTCATCAAGCGTCAGTGGAAATTGAATCCAAAGCTGAGTTGATCGCTGCACGTGTAGGCTTGATTGGTCCTCTTGCCACGGCGGGCATCACTTCCTTGGCTTACCAACACGAACTTAAGCAGCAGTTCACCGCTTTCAACGAAATTGTTGACAAAGTAGGTGTGATACGGGCGCAACTAGGAGATCAGAAGGTCGCCAAATCACTCGATGAGTTGAGGGATGATCTGCGCTCATGGATGAAACGAGCGGAATTGACCAACGCTCTCTTTGCTTATTTCGGAGAGGCTGAGAACCTGCAGAATAGGAAAAGATTCCCGGCAGAAAAAGTCGTAGAAGAAATCTGGACACAAATGGAATTCCTGGCGCGGGGCGCCACAGTCAGCACCGGCCGACTGCAAAGGGACCTCATGCTGCCAAAGGCATCACTTGTAGAATGGAGTTCGATCTTTCAAAATGTTTTTCTTAATGCTTTCAATGCAATGGTGCGAGCGAGCACAAAACAGATTGACGTTTGTTCAATAAGCAAGGGCAGGGAACATCAAATCTTAGTTCAGGATACCGGTGTTGGTGTCGAATTGACGGACGCTGAGTCGCTCTTCAAGCCCTTTGTTAGAAAGATGGATCTATCTCCTGAAAGACGCGCAATGGGATACGGTGGAACCGGCTTGGGGCTTACGATCGTTAGGCTTGTCGCTCAGAACATTGGAGTGTCCGTGTCTTTCGTGAAACCCCAGAAGCATTTTCGTACAGCGTTTTCAGTTTCGTGGAGAGAGGAAGGATGACGCGTCAGATTTTGGTTCACGATGACGACGATGATTTAGTCAGAAGATATGCTCGGAAACTCGAAGAATTGAACATTTGGACTGATCAGTTCACGATATTGCCGTTGTGCAAAGACGATTTTGTACGCGAAATGGATATTCTGATCGACCGACAACGCCTTCTTAGGAAGGGTGACACGCCAGATCAAGGGAAGTCTGAATTGGATAAGACTTCTATTTTCGTTGTGGATTTCGATCTGGTGGAGTCAAATCCAAAAGCTGAATGGAACAGCGAAGATGTGGCGTATCTCGTTCGTTGCTTCTCTGACTGTGGGGTAGTGATCGGATTGAACTTGCGGGGTTGCGCCGAGTTCGACTTGACGTTAAGAGACCATGTGGACTCCTATGCGGACCTAAACATTGTCGCTCAGCAATTGCACAACATCGGACTGTGGCAAGGCAAATCAGAGAGAGACAAATTCAGACCATGGTATTGGCCTCCAATGTTGCACTTCCTCGATAAATTTGAGGAGAAAGTGAAGGCTGTCCATCAACATTTCAATGAGCCAATTTGTAATGTGCTGGGCATCCGTGAAGTTGCTAAGTTCTTGCCCAAATCAATTAGTGAGTTTCTAGGAGGCGACGACCCTTTGAAAACCACCTTTAAGGATTTTGTCATGCATTCGCCCAGGACTTTCCGTGCTAAGGAGAGAAATCTGAGCGAGCATGCGATGTGCAGGGTGGCGGCTGCGCGTATTTCGAGTTGGCTGGAGAATCGCCTACTGCCTGGCCAAGACATAGTGGTCGATGCACCGCATCTTGTTATGAGGTACCCGAGCCTTTTGGATGGCAACACCTCGGAACTCGACACTTGGAATAAGACAGCAAGCTTTGTCGAATTCGATCAATTAGGGATCAAGCACTCAATGATTGAGGAATACCGATTCAAAGAATCAATTTGGATTTCAAGACCTGTATGGTTCTGGAGGAAACTGGTTCAATCCGAAAGCATTAAGGAAATTGTTGCTCCTTGGCAAAAGGAGCCCTCTAAGTACCGTTTCTGCGAAGATGCTTCCATGTTCTATGAGAGAGATCTTTGTAAAGAGTTCGACGCCAAGGTGGATTCGCCCTACGTTCGAAGGTATGTCCGTTATTTCGCACCCAATATTGATTATCAGCCACGAATGAGGCTCCTGTGAAAACACGGAATACTGGCCCAGAGTTGACTCGAATGACCGACGAAGAAACTATGAAGAAAATCTGCGAAATCGTCCAAAAACTCCACACTCACTCAACCGTGTGCTGGAATAGTGGGACCAATATTCACAAGGAAAGCATACCCGGTCATCTTCACGACTTTTATGAATACCTACTAAACAATGAATCCTACCTTATGATGGACCTTGAGCATCGTCTTAGAGAGTCTATCAAGCCTGACAAACTCAGCTTGTATATCGATGGAGAGACGTCCGCAGGAGAAAAAAAGGGTAGATTGTATTTGCCTCCGTTTGAAGAGGAGCCTCAGTCTGTTGCGATGCTCTCTTTGAACTGCGACCTGAGATCCAAGAAGATGGACATACGAATTGATGTGCTTACGCTGTTCGAAGGGCAACCTTACGGAATCGGCTATCGTTTCGAACGAGGTGAGCATGAATTCTGTCATCTTTCCCTGACAAACAAAAGGCCAGATAGTGAAGGTGGAAATCATCTCCGGAACGCCCCGAAATGGCTCCCCTGTAAGATCCCTCGAGTTCCGATGAGAGCAGACGAACCCGTCGCTTTGCTGACAGATGCCTTGATTAGTTTCTACGGACCGCAAGGCTACACAGTGTTGTCGTCTTGACTGTCAAGAATGACGAATCATACCGCCACAGTAGACTCCAACACCAAAAGAGATGCCGTGCTATGGCATGCGGGTAGCGCGTGGGCTTCACTCATGTCCGAATAAGCGTGGACTTCTGTCTGGGCGATACCTCTTAGATGCGTCGTTCGGATGGGGGAGAGAACTGCTTTGGCGATGTACGGGAAAATCAAGCAGAAAATTCAATCCGGTACATCCTGAATACAACCATTTTCCTATTGGGCCGCTCCTCCACAGGAGGACTGATCTTGTGCGGCAGGATGGAGAACGGCGCTGAAGGTGGCTCGCCGATGCGGTAAGAATTCGCATCGCAGATAGCAAGACAGCAATATCAGCCAGGTCTATGAAGACCACGGCAAATCCTTTCCGCTCACCACAATTGCCCGGTCAGAACGGCCTGTTCGGACAGGAGGTGGATGGACAGATGGCTTGCCTGCATTATTGCATACATTATTAGTGGCATGAAGCGTTCTTCGTTTATTGATTTGCTCAATTGGCCTACGATGGGGATTTCGTTCCTGCAGTTTGTGCAACAATTCTGCTTGTCAAGGTGCCATCCTGTGATGTCAAAGCCAAGTCATTTCACTACGACCTTCCCGCATTCGGGGCAGTATGTGTGTTCGAGCGGGTGACCCGGCACGTTGCCCAAGTAAACGTAATTCAAACCGACCCATTCGAAACGAAGTTGGGGCACGCTAAAGTACCCGGTCCGAAGAAAGGTTTCTTGGGAAGGTTGCTCGGGCACTACATCTCCGATCTGGATACTTGGCGTGACCAGGCGGTAAGGGAAAGGCTGTCCTGGTACTATGATGTACTACGGGATCTGAGGCCCTCAAAGTTCCTTATCTGCAAGGATATCGCCTGCGACCATGACCCCGGCCTCATGACAGAGGCGCAATTATGGCGGGAACACGGCAGGCTGCGGCTGGAATTTCTCAACAGGTTGAAGAAGTTCAGGGAGGGCGAAATTCCATCCGAGAGGTCTCTGAAACCGCGGTTCAGTTTCTTGGATGTCAAAGTTGAACTTCTGAATCATATTCTTCGAAAATGTGTGTTCTGCGAGTGGCGGTGTAAGGTCGACCGCGTCGAAGGCAAAAGGAAGGGCGCTTGCCGCCTAGGTAGCACGGCTAGGGTTGCAACGTTCTTCCGGCATTTCGGAGAGGAGCCTCCACTAGTGGATCGGCATGGCTCGGGAACCATCTTCTTCACGTCATGCACATTTCGATGCGTGATGTGTCAGAACTGGGATATCTCCCAAGACCCGGACGCAGGGGCGCCCGTCTCACCTGGAAACCTCTCCCTGATAATCAAGTCGTTGAGGAGTGAGGGGGCGGCGAACATCAATTTCGTTGGGGGCGAACCGACGCCGAACCTTCACATAATCCTAGAAGCCCTCAACCTCACTTCTGTAAATGTGCCAATCCTATGGAACAGCAACATGTACCTGACCTCGGAAGCCATGCAAATCTTGGCGGATGTCGTGGATATTTGGCTGCCCGACTTCAAGTGGGGCAACGACCGTTGCGCC
>Ga0116104_1000042_pt1 | contig 128674 bp, 106 predicted proteins | sample June2015DPH_4_15_FD_89715 | JGI IMG/M metagenome (GOLD analysis project Ga0116104, IMG submission 89715) | Peatland microbial communities from SPRUCE experiment site at the Marcell Experimental Forest, Minnesota, USA - June2015DPH_4_150 | ecosystem: Environmental > Terrestrial > Soil >...
GGAATTCATGGGTGGCGAATGCCAGCGCATCTCGATTTTTCTCTCGGTGATTGATATTCATGTCCAATACGCGCCGCTGACGGGCCGGGTCGCTTTTTTCAGACATACACCCGGTCAATATCTCAACGCGATGAAGACCGACTGCGCGAAATTCAACGAGAACGTGCTCATTGGCCTTGACGCCGCCGAGCCGCGCGGCGAAAAGGTCGGTGTGCGCCTCATCGCCGGTCTCATCGCCCGCCGCATCGTGCCGTGGATCGTCCAAAACGACACCGTCCAGCGCGGCGAACGCATCAGCCTGATTCAATTCGGGTCGCGCGTGGAGGTTTATCTGCCAAGCCGCGCCAAAATCAAAGTGAATCTGGGCGACAAGGTCATCGGCGGCGAAACCGTGATTGCCGCGTTTGGTTGACAATGAATTTTCAACATTTTCAATTGAACGGAATCTCATTAACACCCTGCTTTAGCGTGGTGTTAACTGCGGCCGATGGGAAGATGGCCGTTTCAACGGCTTCGAATCATGAAAAGCCGTTGAAACGGCTGTGGATTTACGACGCATCAAAGCACCGGGCTGAAGCCGCGGTGTCGGTGAGAAAGTCACGGCATAATGCAGAATCATCCAATTGAGAATCAAATGAGCGAACCGATTTCTCCAACACCGCCGCCCGACGATTCGGACGAGAGCCGGTTGAAAATTTATTTTCTGCCGAACCTGCTGACGGCGGGCAATCTGTTCTGCGGCTTTGTGGCGCTGACCAAAATCGTCGAGGCCGATCCGGTCGCCGACAATTATGTCAGCCAGATTTACCTCGCGCTCATCTTCATTTTGTTCGCGTGCGTGTGTGATTTGTTGGACGGGCGCGTGGCGCGCTGGGGCGGCGCCGACAGCCCGTTTGGCCGCGAATTCGATTCACTGGCCGACTTGATTTCCTTCGGCGCCGCGCCGGCGTTCCTGGTGCACCGCATCGTGTTGCGCGACGTGTGGCCGGAACATCCTGAAATCGGCTGGTTCATCGCCTCGATTTACCTGATTTGCGGCGCTTTCCGCCTGGCGCGATTCAACGTGCTGTCCCTGCAGCCGGGCGGCAGCGGCCGGGAATTTGTCGGTTTCCCCATTCCCTCGGCGGCGGCTCTGGTGGCGTCGTTGACACTGTTCATGATGTGGGTGGAGGAAAAGGAGTTTCCCCGGGGCAAATGGCGGTTTCTGCTGCCGGTGCTGCTGCTGTTCCTGTCGTGGATGATGGTAAGCCAGGTGCGTTATCCCAGCTTCAAATCGCTGGACCTGCGCGCGACCCGGACCTTCACCAAAACGCTGGTGGGAATTTTGTTTGTCGGCTGCGTGATCGTTTTGCGGGAAAAAATCTTGGTGTTCGTCCTGCCCGCATTCTTCACACTGTATCTCATCTACGGCTTCGTGCGGCCCCGCCTCTCACGCGCCTGGCGCCGGGAAATTGAAGAGGAGGACGACGACGAGCCGGAATCCGCCCCCTGAAAACCATGCCGGAAATTCAGGCCATTTTGTTTTCCGCCCTGACGGGCTTCATCAGCGGCCTGCTGCTCTCGATGCCCGTCGGCCCCGTGAATCTCACCATCATCAATGGCGGCGCGCAGCGCGGGTTCAAATGGGCGATGCTCATCGGCCTCGGCGCGGCGACGATGGATGTGATTTATTGCACGATTGCGTTCACGGGTTTTTCGTCATTTTTCGGCAATCGCATGGTAAAAGCGTCAATGGAAGTGTTCACCTTCGTCTTCATGCTGTTTCTGGGCGTGAAATTTCTCTCCGCGAAAACGGTGATCGCGCCCACGCAATTCGGCGCGACGGCCAGCCGGATTGAACAGCGCATCGGCGAAAAATTGCATCCGCACTCGGCGTTCATGACCGGTTTCACGCGCGTGCTGGGCAACCTCGGCGTGTTGTTGTTTTGGATCGTGCTCGCGGCCAACTTCATGTCGCGCGATTGGGTTGATGAAACATTGGCCGGGAGGTTCGCCTGCATCGCCGGCGTTGCGCTGGGCGCGAACCTGTGGTTTTTTGTGGTGAGCTGGATGTCGTCGCGCGGTCAGGGCCGGTTGAGCGAACGAACGCTCCTGCGCATGGAGCATTTCTCCGGCATTTGCCTGCTCGTGCTGGGATTTTATCACGGCGCGCTCATCGCGTTGCAGTTGGCGCGATATAGACATGGAATTTGAGATGCCGGCGCGCGAAAATTTTTCCACCATCAAACCATGTTAAAAGCTGGAATCGTCGGTCTGCCCAACGTCGGGAAATCCACGTTGTTCAATGCCGTCACCCGCTCGCACAAGGCGCCGGCGGAGAATTACCCCTTTTGCACCATCGAGCCGAACCTCGGGGTCGTCTCCGTGCCGGAGCCGCGGCTCGAACCGCTCGCAAAGATTGCGAAAACCCAGACCCTCATTCCCACGACGATTGAATTCGTGGACATCGCCGGTCTCGTGAAAGGCTCGTCGCACGGCGAAGGCCTGGGTAATAAATTTTTAAGCCACATCCGCGAAGTGGACGCCATCCTGCATGTCGTCCGCTGCTTCGAGGATCCTGACATCGTCCACGTCACGGGCAGCGTGGACCCGGTGCGCGACATTGAAATCGTCACCACCGAACTGGTGCTGGCGGACATCGAAGCGGTCAAAAAGCGGCGGGAAAAAATCGCCAAGGACGTGAAACGCGGCGACAAACACGCGTTGCTGGAGGACCACCTGCTGGAAAAGATTGACGCCCATCTGGACACGGGCAAACCGGCCAATACGTTTGCGCTGCCGATGTCGCCGGATGAGAAAATCATCCAGCGCAGTTTTTTCCTGCTGACCGACAAGCCAACCGTCTTCGTCTGCAACGTCAAGGAAAATGACCTTGCCACCGCCGATAAAAATCCGTTCGTCCAAAAGGTGCGCGACCACGTGAAGACGCATCTCGCCTGCGAAGCCGTCGTCGTCAGCGCGCAGATTGAAAGCGACCTGGTGGATTTATCGCCGGACGAAGCGAAGGAATTTTTGCAGGAACTCGGCGTGGCCGAATCCGGCGCCGGCCAGCTCATTCGCGCCGCATATCATGTGCTCGGCCTGCGGACGTTTTTCACCTTCAACGAAAAAGAGGTCCGGGCATGGACGATTCACGCCGGCGACACGGCGGTGAAAGCCGCCGGCACCATTCACACCGACTTCGAGCGCGGGTTCATCAAGGCGGAGACGGTGAACTGGGATGATCTGGTGAAGAGCGGCTCGGTGGGCCACGCCCGCGAAACCGGCCACTACCGCATCGAAGGCCGCGATTACGTCGTCAAGGACGGCGACGTGCTGCTGTTCAAGTTCAATGTCTGATTTTGTTCGGAAAGTGGAGCATTCTCATTAGCACCGGGCTTCAGCCCGGTGATGACGGTCGCAGAGCATCAGGAAGCCGTTTCAACGGCTTTTGTGCGCGAGGGAAAACCCGTTGAAACGGGTTTAATCCAAATGATAACTGGATTTCACCCGGCTGAAGCCGGGTGCTAATCAGAGACACGCAAAAATTGGGATGCGCTTGATGCACCTGCAGGCCCCGCCTCCATGCTTGACAGCGGGGCCAGTCCTGTTATCCTAGTCTCGTGAACAGCAGCAGCAAGCAAGTGAACAACGCAGCCAGCAGCCAGTATTTCTTTTATTGGTTTTGGGCGGTAAGCGCGCACTTGCGGCTGCGATAGAACTTTAACCAAACAAATCGCCGCAGGTCGCCAGGACGCCTGCGGCGTTTTTGTTTTGGCAACCTTCGGTCAAACCGTAAAAAACCTATGATCATCGTGCTTAAACCCCGGATTTCGAGGAAGGAGGAGCGCTCCGTCCTCAAGGAAATCCGCCGACTCGGCTACATCCCCCACGTCATGCGCGGCGTGGCGCGCACCGTCATCGGCGCCATCGGCGACGAACTCACCCATGCCAATCTCGAAACGCTGGTCTCGCAATTCCCGGGCGCGGTCGAAAGCGTCACGCCCATCCAGAAACGTTACAAACTCGTCAGCCGCGAGGCGCACCCGGCCAATTCTGTCATCCGCGTCCGCGAACACGTCATCGGCGGCAAATCATTCCACGTCATGGCCGGGCCATGCTCGGTCGAAAGCGAGAAACAGCTGCTCCGGACCGCCGAGGCGGTGAAGGCCGCCGGGGCGACCTTCCTGCGCGGTGGGGCGTTCAAGCCGCGCACGTCCCCGTACGAATTCCAGGGACTGGGCGAGAAAGGCCTGAAGCTGCTCGACAAGGCGCGGCGCCTCACCGGGCTGGCCGTCATCACCGAATTGCTTTCTGAAAACCACGCCGAACTGGTGGCCGAATACACGGACATCATCCAGATCGGCGCGCGCAATTCACAGAACTTCCAGCTCCTCATCGCCGCCGCCCGGACCGGTAAGCCGGTTCTGCTCAAGCGCGGACTCTCCATGAGAATCGAGGAATGGCTGCTCGCGGGCGAATATGTGCTCGCCAATGAAAATCCGAATCTCCTGTTCTGCGAACGCGGCATCCGCACGTTCGAAACCTACACGCGCAACACGCTGGACCTTTCGGCCATCCCCATCATCAAGCGCGAATCGCACTGTCCGATCGTGATTGACCCGAGCCAGGGCGCCGGGCGCGCGGACTTGGTGACAGCGATGTGCAAGGGCGCGGTGGCCATGGGCGCGGACGCGTTGTTGATCGAGGTGCATCCCAACCCGGCGGAAGCCTGGAGCGACGGCGCGCAACAAGTATCGTTCGACATGTTCGCGAAGCTGATGAAGGAATTGAAGCCCTTCATCGCCGCGGCCGGGCGGGAATGAACGCAAAGATTTTTAGCCACGGATGAACACGGATGAACACGGATTTTTAACTACGAAATACACCAACCACACGAAAGGTAGGGCGCGCAGTCCCTTGCGCGCCGTGACTTTTTTCTCCCAAAACAGGCTTGCTGTGGCAAAATCTTGGCATGGCCAGCCGTAAAAAAATAACAGGCACAGAAATCCACAAGCGGATTCGCTCATATTGCGGTATCTTCAAATCCAAGCCTGGCGAGAAATCCGCCGTGCAGGAATTGTTGGAAGACCGCGCCGCCGAGCGCGACCGGGAAAATCGTTGGTCACCGAAATCAAAACCGGCTGGCTGAGGTGGTAGTGTAATCGGAAGAGACCGCTGATGAACACGGATATCTCAGTGCGTTATTGTCAAATTGGGTTTGAAAGTCATCTGTCGGTTCGGCGGGTCGCTTCACTATCAATTTTTTCCCTTCCGCACAGACAGGCAGGGTGCCTGTACCACTCTGTTTTGCGTCTTTTGCGCTTTTTTGCGGCAAGAACTGTTTCGGCTCGTCGGTAGCCTTCCACCCTCCGTAGCAAAACTACTGCGGAGGACGGGCGCCCCACCGTTCGCAGTTAATCATCCGCCGAAGAATTTTTGAATCTCGCGGATGACTTCCACGAACCGGTCCACTTCGGCTTTGGTGTTATAGAAATAAAAACTGGCGCGGGCGGTGGATTCCACGCCCAGCCGGCGCATGAGCGGTTGGGTGCAATGATGCCCGCCGCGCAAGGCTACGCCCGCCTGGTCCGCCATTCCCATCATCAAGCGCGAATCGCACTGCCCGATCGTGGTTGACCCGAGCCAGGGCGCCGGGCGCGCGGACCTGGTGGCGGCGATGTGCAAGGGCGCGGTGGCCATGGGCGCGGACGCGTTGTTGATCGAGGTGCATCCCAACCCGGCGGAAGCCTGGAGCGACGGCGCGCAACAGATGTCGTTTGACATGTTCGCGAAGCTGATGAAGGAATTGAAGCCGTTCATCGCCGCAGCCGGCCGCGAATAAACTGGCTGCCACGACTCAAAAATCTGTCGGAGGGTCGAACTCCGCGAGACCCGAAAATTTAGGGCGCGTGGAACTCCGCCTTCCGAAAGCTAACAATGCCCACTGTGCGTGGGGAAATTTCCTACACTTCGCGCTTTGGTATGGTTCGTTGCTGAATCGTTGCAAGAAAAGCTCCTCGGATTACAGCTACAACCTGCTGCCATTTCACCGAACGAGCGCCCGATAAAATCGTTGCGGGTTGTTAGTCGCCACAGGATCAGCGAACTTGATTTCGCCAAACGCGGCCGGGTTGGTGAAGATCGGGGACCAATCTGTCAGATTGGTCGATGTTTCCATTACCAACGGTCCTTGGCCGGTTAAGTCGATCAGTTTGATGAGGAATTGGCCGTTGATGTATCGGATGTCTTCTCCACTCGTGCTAAAAGACACCGGCACCCCCAGAATGCTGAGCGTGGCGACTGAACTCGTCACCGACCCGTAAACGTTGGTCACGACAACTTGATAAAAGCCGGCGTTAGTGGACTGAGCATGAGTGAAAGTCAGAAAGAAGTTTGTGTCGTTGCACAAGTCGGCACCGTTAAATTGCCACTGATAACTCAATGGCAGCATGCCGCCAGCCACCACCGTGAATGTCGCCGCACCTCCCACCACCACCGTTTGATTCGTTGGGTGGGAAGAGATAACAGGTCGTGTTCCCACGGCATACAAATCCCATTGGACATTTATCGGCACTCCCGAAGTACTGGTGTTACCCCAAATCCTGAATGCGATTTCCGGAGGGGGTGGGCCAGCTATCCCATAACCAATAGGCGACACGCCAAAATAACCATTGCAGCCATCACTGGTATTCCAAGCACCAGTCGCCACATCATTCGATATCGTAAGCCAGTTGCTTCCAAGGTTGGCCGACCAACCTACCACGACAAACGCATTGCTCTGGCCGTAATGCCAATAATTGGCCGGAACATGAGCACCACCATTGACGGAACCGAAATAGATAAAGTTGGTCATCGTAACCCCGGTGAATCGCCACTGGGCATCAAGAATATTGGCTGGTTCACTTTGTGTTACGGTGGCACTTGTGAGGAGTGCAAACCGGTACCCTCTGGGCGCAACATCTTTTGAAGCCAGCAGTCCAGTGCCTCGACCAACAGACGACCCATTGGTTCGCACGGTTGCTGAGGTGCCAATGTTCACGGTGTTAACATATCCGGGAGAGACAGTCAGCACTGCATTAGAGCTGAGGATCGAACCAAAAGCGTTGGTCACCAGCACCACGTAAGTGCCTTCTTGACTCAGTTGAACGTTAGTCAGAACCAGCGAGGCGTCCGTCGCCTCAGTCAGGTTCGTACCATTACAACTCCACTGATAACTTAACGGACGTGTGCCGCCAGCCAAGACCGCGAACGTCACCGTGCTCCCCACCTCCACCGTCTGGTTCGTCGGCTGGGAGATGATGGCGGGCAGCAGACCGTAGACGGTTAGTATTGCGCTGGAACTGGTTGTTGATCCAAAAGCGTTGGTCACCAGCACCGCGTAAGTGCCTGCTTGACTCCGTTGGACGTTGGTTAGAACCAGCGAGGCGTTCGTCGCCCCAGTCAGGTGCGTGCCATTACAACTCCACTGATAACTTAACGGATGTGTGCCGCCAGCGACCACTGCGAACGTCGCCGTGCTGCCCCCCTCCACCGTCTGGTTCGTCGGCTGGGAGATTATGGCGGGCGGCAGACCGTAGACGGTTAGTATTGCGCTGGAACTGGTTGTTGATCCAAACGCGTTGGTTAGCAGCACCGCGTAAGTGCCTGCTTCCGGAAATTGGACGTTGGTCAAAACCAGCGAGGCGTTTGTCTGTCCAACGATGTTTGTTCCATTGAATTGCCACTGGTAACTCAACGACTTCCGCATGCCTCCGACAGCAACCGTAAAGGTCGCCGTGCTTCCCACCTCCACCGCCTGGTTCGTCGGCTGGGACAGAATAAAGGGTGGAGCCGGCAACAAACACTTGCCATAGACACCGGCATTGTAAATGGATTGAATTTCAGTGTCGGAAAGCACGCGATTGTACAGCGAAGGTTCGTCAATCGCTCCGTAAAAACTGTTGGCCGTAGCGTCCCCTCGCGCACCGATGGCCACGGTGGTTAAGGAGAACGATTTCGGCCACATCGAACCTCCCCTGACTGTTCCATCGATATAGATGGTGTCACCAGTGCCAGTCGCGGTCACCGCCACATGATGCCAATTCGTATCGTTGACAGGTGCCCCGGTTCCGTAACAGCAGCCACTTTGAAAGAATAGAGTGCCATCGTTAAATAGACCAAATCCGTCTTCGCCGCCACCGAAGGCGAACAGATAGGCCTTGCTTCCGTTTTGAGTACTGAGCGTTGTGCTGGTTCGTTTGATCCACATCTCAACCGTGAATACCTGCAACCCAAAGCTCGAGAGATTGCCCAGCGTGATGGCATCGCCGTCGCCGTCGAGAACAAAGCACTGACCTATAAAACCCGGACCGTAAGTTGTGTTGCCGACCAACGAGCCGTTGATGGTTCCCATTCTATCGATGGCATTGCCTTCCGCCTGCCACCAACTGATCAACCCGGAGGGCGGCTCGGCACACGGCGTTGGTGAAATCAACGTCAATACCGCATTGGAACTGGTGATTGGGCCATACGCATTGGCTACCGTCACGGCGTACGTGCCGGCGTTGGTCGGTTGGACATTGAAAAGCATCAGCTCACTATTTGTCGCCCCAGCCATGTTCGTGCCGTTGAACAACCATTGGTAACTCAACGGCGGCGTGCCGAGCGCGGTAACGGTGAAACGCACTGCGGTGCCCAGAACCGCTGTTTGATTTGTCGGCTGGACCAGAATTGTTACCGGCGGTGGAACAACCGTCAGCGCCACGTTGGGACTGAAACGTGAACCATAAACGTCATTCACTTGCACACCGTAATAGCCGGCTTGGCTGAATTGCACATTGGTCAAGATTAACCAACTGTTGGTGGCACCCAAAATATTTGTTCCGTTATAACTCCACTGATAAGTCAAAGGCGGAGGGCCAATGGCAACCACACTGAACACCGCGTCGCTGCCGACGACGGCCGCCTGATTGGCGGGGGGCGTCGTGATGATTGGTCCACTTCGGGGAAACACGCCTGTGTAAACCGGCCCATCATAATAATCCTCTATTGCCGCGATTAATCTGCTTCCATCAGCAGAACAGGCGATCGTCGACCAACTCATATATGTGGGGGGCGTTCGTGGTCCGACACACGTCCAAGTTGTCCCTCCATCGTCTGAAATGTAAACTTGGTCCGATACGGCTGCAAGTCTGTAGCCATCTCCGGAACACGCCACTAATCCCGCCCCGGAAGCGGGCCCGGAAATTGTCCAACTCGCCCCCAGGTTTGTGGATATGTAAATGGAACCTCCAGCAGCAAACAGTTTGGAGCCATCCGCCGCCGAAGCCACAGATGTACAATTCATTCCCGGCAAGGTAGTTGACCTGCTTGTGGCGCCTGAATTGGTTGATACATAAACCGTACTACCACAAGCAGCCACCAACACGCCGCCGTCTGCTGACCAAGCGACTGGCATCCAATTTATACTGCCAGACATGCTGGATGCCATCCAAGTTGCACCTGAATTGGTCGAAACTTCAAAAACCCCTTCCCAGAATGCCCCCGCAGCCAATTTGGTTCCATCGGCCGAAGAGGCCATCGAACGCCACGAATAGGAAGGTGAAGTCGTCGCTGTCCATGTGACACCGGAATCTGTCGAGATGTAAATGGAGCCATACCACGGTGCCGCGGCCAATTTAGTTCCGTCGGCGGAGGAGGCAATTCCGCGCCAGCTTGCTGCCGGCCCATAGGGCCGCCAAATCACTCCTGATGAAGACGAGACATAGATCTGATGTCCTCCAGACAAGTCTACTGCAACCAACTTAGTGCCGTCTGCTGAAGAGGCGACGCCAGACCAATCTTCATTTGGCAGGCTCGTTAGTGTCCAGCCATTTGGAATGACGAACTGGACGTTGAGCATGGCATCAATCAAGTTTGGTGTCGGGGTTCCCCAACCTGTGCAAAGGTCGTAGCCTGGCACGGCGAAAAAGTTGTTTGGACTGTTGCTGTTTGTGTTGTTGCCGGTCGTAATGTCGTGGAATGCCGTGTTGTAATTCGTTCCTTGGCCAATGGCGTAGAGGGCATAATTGACAAAACCGACCGGTTGCTTGCCTTGAAGCCCCGCCTTCTCATTGACCAACGCCGTAAACGCTGCCCAGAGCGGAGTCGAAATGCTTGTGCCGCCCAGATACTGCGGCGCGCCGTTGTCGGCGATGGCATAAACCCTGTCCGCCACCATCGCAACGTCAGGGAGGTTCCGCATGGTCGTTGAACCATTATTGCTCGACATATTAATGCCTTGTTGCCATGACGGAATTGCCCAGCTTGTACTGATTCCACCGCCACTTCCAATGTCGTTGCCCCAGTTCCAGCAGGTTTCTGACACCCAGTTGCTTCCAGGCCCGCTGGTCGTCAAAGTCGTCCCCCCTACGATTGTGATATACGGGTCATCCGCCGGCGTGGTTACTGTTCCGCTGTAAGCATCATGATCTCCGGAACAATTAAAAAACGATTGTCCTTGCCCTGCCATTTGCTGAAAAACCTGCTCCATCGCCGGCCCCGTATGATACGTCCAGGAAGCGCTCAATTGCTGGGCCAGATTATCGGTCGCCATACGGTTCAAGAGATCTATGATAATTGTTGGTGTGGTGATGGAACCTTCATAGACGATAATCTGAGCTCCCGGAGCCATGGACATGACCATTTCGATATCCAAGGCAACCTCAACATTGTAGGAACCAGGGGTGCCGTCGAATCCGTCCACCAGCACATTGGTGATCGTCAGAATGTTCGTCAGACCGGCTTGGATCGCATATTGGACTGGATCATTGGTAAAGTATCCATCAAATTCTAACAGGCCAACCTTCTGCCCTGAGCCAGTGAGCGCAATGCCCGGAATGTAGGCTGCCCGGAAATCGTTGCCCATAAATGTCCCGCCAGGTCCTGAGCCGACGTTGGGCTTCGTCTCATTGGCTTGCACAAGGGGAGTTGCCATTTGGTGGTACATCGGACGCGGCATAACATAATCATCGAGGCCCACCACCTCCAATGCTTGAACCGTCAGGTCGATCGAAGGTTCAACATCCGGTGCATAAAACGTCCGGGCTTCGATCGGGTGATTGTAAACCACCAGGTTGACATGAAATGCACTTTCGATTTCCGCAACCGTTCCGCTCACGTCCAACAATGTGCGGTTGGGATGTGTTCCGGTCACAGTCAAACCCTGCGCTCTCACAAAATCCATGACAGCGCGATAGTCTTGTTCGGTCGGTCCAAACCTCTCGGCAAACTGCTGCGGCGTCAGGTACTGTCGGTAATTGGAACTCGTCGGATCGTAGAGTTGCTGGAGCAGATTGGTGAGTGCCTTTTGGTTGCGCAGCGGCAGCGCAAATACAAGATTTAAACGCTTCGAGCTTGCGAGTCGGTCCACCGGCCGCAATTTCGAAGTGACTGCAGGAATGTGATTGCGAAGCAATTGTCTTTCTGCTGACCGGACCGGAGTCGCGGAAAAGAGAAACAGAACTACTAAAGCTCCGACACTGAATCGTTTGCTGGCGTCACTTGTTTTACCCGCACCAACGAGCATCGGCAATGTTCTGCTTACGAAGCGCATGATTAATTCCAGCTGCAATTGATAATAAGAACAAATTTAGCCGGAAATGTCACGAAAAATATGCACCTAATGACAGCGGCGCTTGGTTTGGTTGTTATCATCGGTTTCAAATCTTGGGAAATTGATGATTGGGTTGCTTCCGCTTGTCTCTTTGCTTGGTGAGAACCCACCAAAGGCTGGGTCATGCGAGGGGAATGAGTGAAAATCAGATGTTGGCTGATCTACTCAATTGGACGTTGTTAACTGAAGCAAGTCATGGATTGCTTTACGATTTTCATGACTGGTTTACTGCGCGAAAAATTTCTGAATTTCCTTCACCACTTCCACGAACCGGTCCACTTCGGCTTTGGTGTTGTAAAAATAGAAGCTGGCGCGGGCGGTGGATTCCACGCCGAGCCGGTGCATGAGCGGTTGCGTGCAGTGATGTCCACCACGCAAGGCCACGCCGGCCTGGTCGGCCAACGTCACCACGTCGTGCGCATGAATGTCCTTGAGCAGAAAACTAACCAGCCCGCCACGACCTTGCTTCGGGCCGAACAACCGGATGCCCTTCAGCGCGGCCAGTTTTTCGTAGGCGTAGGTCGCCAGTTCCTGGTCGTGTTTCCAGATGTTATCCCGCCCGATGGCGTCGAGATAGTCCATCGCGGCGTGCAGACCAATCGGGCCGGAAATGTCCGGCGTGCCGGCTTCGAACCGGTGCGGCGCCTTCTTGAACTCGGTCTTTTGATATTCAACGGACAAAATCATTTCGCCGCCGCCCTGATACGGCGGCATGGCGTCGAGCAATTCCTGTCGGCCCCACAAAATTCCGATACCGGTCGGCCCGCAGATTTTATGGCCGGAGAACGCGAGGAAATCGCAGCCGATGGCCTGCACGTCCACCGGCATGTGGCCGGCGCTTTGCGCGGCGTCCACGAGCGTGGTGATACCAAGCCTGCGCGCGCGGGCGCAAAGGTCGGCAACCGGATTCACCGTGCCCATCGAGTTCGAGATGTGGACCATCGCAAACAGCTTGACCTGTTTCGTCAGCAATGAATCGAGCTTGGTCAGATCGAGCAGGGCATCGTCACCTGAGATGGGTAAATAGGCGAGCCTGGCTCCGGTGCGTTGGGCGAGCAGTTGCCACGGCACCAAGTTGCTGTGATGCTCCATTTCCGTGAGCAGGATAATGTCGTTGGCTTTGAGATTTTTCGCGCCCCAGGAACCGGCAACCAGGTTGATGCCCTCGGTCGTGCCGCGTGTGAATACGATTTCCTCGGCGCTGCGGGCGTTGATGAACTTGGCGGCACGCGTCCGGGCGGCCTCATAACCCGCCGTGGCGCGATTGCTCAATTCATGGATGCCGCGATGGACATTGGCGTTGTCGCGTTCGTAGTAATGCACCAACGCGTCAATCACCGCGCGCGGTTTTTGCGATGTCGCAGCGTTGTCGAAATAAATCAACGGCTTCCCGTGGACCTGCTGGTCGAGGATCGGGAAATCCTTTCGCAGCGCCGCCCAGTCAACAGTTTTATTCATTGGAATTTTTTGCCACAGATGAAACACAGATTGAACGCAGATAAAATGAAAAATCTGTGTTTCATCTGTGTCAATCTGTGGCTACATCAGCCCGAGTTGCAGTTTGGCCGCCTCGGTCATCATGCTCTGGTTCCACGGCGGATCCCAGACCAGCTCGACGTTTGCCTCGTCAATAGGCTCCATGCTCATCAACTTGTTTTGCACGTCCTGCGCGAGCGCCGGCCCCATGCCGCAGCCGGGCGCGGTCAAAGTCATTTTCACATCGGCCTTGTAGCTGTTTTCGCCCACGGACGTGAGGTGACAGTCATAAATCAGGCCGAGGTCCACGATGTTGATGGGAATCTCAGGGTCGTAACAAGTCTTGAGTGTTTCCCAGACCTGTTTTTCCAGTTCGTCCTGCGTTACCGGCCCGCCGGTGGCCGCCACCGGTTTGGGATGCACGTCGAGGCCGAGCGCATCGGCGTCCTTGCCGTCAATGCGGAACATGTTGCCGTTGACGACGACGGTATAATTGCCGCCGAGCGATTGCATGACATAGGCCAGCCCGCCCTTTTGCAGCGTGACCTTCGTCCCGACGGGCACCACGGAGGCTTCGACGTCGCGGGTCAAAGTTTTTGGCTCAGTGTTATTCATGAGAAAAGAATAACTGATTTCACGCCGGTTGTCTCTGGAGAAGTTGACCCCGCACCCATTCGTCTGGTTGCTCAACGAGTTCGTCTCCAACGGGTTCCTTCCCAGTTCGGCCCGGTTTCCCAAGGGGAGGTTGTTTCACAACTGAGTGCAACGAATGGCGAAAACGATGTGAAGAATATGTATGATTGCGAGCGTAAACAGAGCGCCAAACGTTACAAGAATTACCCGTTTAATTGTTTCATTCCTTTCGCAGGGCATGATCCCCAAACTGAGGAATATCATGAATGCAGGCATTGCACCGAGGAAATAGGATGGTTTCATTGAACTATAGACCGGCAATCTCAAAGTCAGCGCAATGATTCCTGCCGCATTGAACAACACCAGTATGGGAAACATTCCAAAGCCAATTCTTTCTGTCGGGGTGGTCTGAACCAAACCGCCCCCAAGGATGGGATATTTGACACAATAACAAAAGCCGATCAGCATGAGAAACAAAGGGAAAAGCCCCAGGGTAATCAGGCCGGACGCCTCCAAAATCGTGAGATCGGAAAAGGGAGGATTTTCGTCGGGATAGTTTTCTTCCCGCCCGTACCATCCGTAGTAACGCTTCCACCAGTTGTCATTTGAATCCAGGAAACGCAGGAAATAAGGTTCGGTATCGAACCACATCCCGCTGTAAATAAGCGTCCAAAAGGAATGCAGTTTACCGGGAGCCAACATAGGAGTCTTTATATCTTCCCATGGTTTGAACGTGAAAAAACTGATGCCTCCGGCATCACGGGGTCTATGACTTGGATCGAATATCGTGACGTTCCATGGTAATGGGCTCTGGTAGTGTTTTACGTTGGATAACATGTAGGCCGTCAGGAGGGACATCGGCAACACCAAGATGCTGATTGCCGATATCAAAACCTTCTTTCGTGGAATGACCAGCCGCTTGAGAAAAGCCATGGTGAACGGGGTCAATACCGTCGGTATGACCACGAAGGCTGTGTACTTGGTGAATAGGGTGATCGAGAGGACTACACTTAGCGCGCCCAGACTCCATGGGGAAAGCTCTCGTTCCCATGCAATGATGACCAGGTATATCGAGAGTGCCACAAATAGATACGATATGGTGTCATTTGAATTCATGGCGGACATGTAGATGTGCCTGGGCAGGAAACACACAGTTCCAAAAGCCAGCAGCCGGGAAAAGTTGGAGAGGGGGAATTTTTTAAGAATCATGTAACAGATGCCGACAGTCAGTATTCCATAGAAACAGCAGACAAATTGCAAAAGTTTTATCATCTGCGGCCAAGATACCCCCGCATGGAGTGCCAATTTCCCAATCATCGCCGATATCCAATAAAAAACCGGCGGATGATAGCATTGAAAACAGGCGTTCTTTGCGGGAATAATGCCTGATTTGATAATCATGAAAATGGGCTGGAAATGATCATCAAAGGAATTTGTAGGAGGATTTACCCAACAAAGCAACGCCCTCACAACCACCGCAAGACCAAACAAAACGATGAATAATGGCTTGTAGAACTTCCGTGAAAGCCCAGAAGGTTTTTTGCTCCCCTCATCCGATGATGCCGTTTTGTCCGGCGGCGAAATGGACTTGGCTGAATGTCGCTCGTTCATGCCGCGGAGCTCTAAGTTTCTTCTGACTCTGTCGTCACCGGCTTCGGATCGCCCTTGAGCGCCGCCATGACGGCGTGCCACGACAAAATCGCACATTTCACCCGCGCGGGGAATTTATAAACGCCGGCGAACACCGCCAGCTTGCCGACGTCGCCCTGAACGTTGCCGGTCATGACCATTTCATGGACTTGGCCGAACATTTTTCCCACGTCCGCCTTCGTTTTGCCCTTGGCAAACTCCGTGAGCAACGAGGCCGACGCCTTGGAAATGCAGCAGCCGGCGCCGACGAAGCTGATGTCCTTGATGGTGTCGCCGTCCAGCGCGAGAAAAAGCTGCAACCGATCGCCACAGAGCGGGTTGTGTCCCTGCGCCGAGCAAGTTGCCTGCGGCATCTCATGGAAATTCCGCGGTTTCTTGCAGTGGTCAAGAATGACCTGCTGGTAAAGATCATTTAAGTCTTCAAACATGGCTGGAAAACGTGACACGTGACGCGTGACACGTGACACGAATGCGTAGGCGGCAGTTGTTTGGCATCCGGTATTGCGGTTCGCGCGTCGCTTTCATCAATTCTTTTTTGCAAGGTGGTGGTTCGCTTCCAGCCGGTCCCATACCAGCTTGTCCAGTTTCTCGCGCACGGCATTGTGCTTCACCCGCGCAATGATTTCGCCGGCGAAGGCGTGGATCAACATCCGCCGTGCATTGTCCGAGCCGATGCCGCGCGAACGCAGGTAAAAAATGGATTCATCGTTCAACTGCCCGATGGTCGCGCCGTGCGTGCACTTGACGTCGTCGGCGTAAATTTCCAGTTGCGGCTTGGTGTCCGCGGTCGCGTCATCGGAGAGCAGCAGGTTTTTGTTCGTCTGCTTGGCGTCGGTTTTCTGCGCAATTTCCCGGACCAGAATCCGCCCGTGAAAAACGCCCTTCGATTTGTCGTCCAGGATGCCGTTGAAATATTCATGGCTGGCGCAATGCGGCTGGGCGTGCTCGACAATCATGTGATGGTCGGCGAGCTGCTCACCGCGCGTCAGGTAAAGTCCGTTGAGAATGCATTCCAGTCCTTCGCCCGCGAGTTTGGCGCGGATGTTGGTGCGCGACAGCTTCGCGCCGAGCGCGAAGGAATGGATGCTTGCGTTGCTCGCGCGGCCAAGCTGGGCGGCAATCGTCGCCAGGTGAAACGCAGCGTCGGCTTCGTCCTGAAATTTCACATGCTCCAGCGCGGCGTTGTCGCCGGCGACGATTTCGGTGACGGTGTTGGTGAAGTACGCCACATTGTCCGTCGAAATGTAGCTTTCGATGACCGTTGCCCGGCTGTCCGCCCCGGCGACAATCAGGTTGCGCGGCTGGATGGTTTCGCCGCCTTGTTTGGCGGTGGAAATGAAAATGAACTGGATGGGTTCGGCGACCGAAACTCCGGCGGGCACTTGAACGAATCCGCCATCCGTGAAGAACGCCTGGTTCAACGCCGCAAAGGCATTGTTGTTCGCCAGGGCGTAAAGACTGAACTGCCTTTTGATGAATTCCGAATCCGCCACCAGCGCTGCCGTCAGGTTCGACACCCTCACCCCATCCGGCAATCCATGCACGGACGAGAGCGCCACCGAGTATTGGCCATTGACAAAAACGAGCCGGGCACCGGGCAGATGGGTGAATATGTATTTTTCCAAGGCGGCTTTGGCGGCGGCATCGTTTGCCGGTTCGACGACGGGTTGGAGCGGCAGCCGGGCCAGCGGCGCCACACTGGTGAAACGCCAGTCTTCATCCTGCAACGTTGGGAAACCAAGTTCGGCAAAGCGCGCAATGCCCGCCCGGCGCAGCGGCAGCAGCCATGACGGCTGCAGCGCCGATTCAAAGCGGCTGAAGTTTTCGAGAAACGACCCGATGTCGGGGGTTCGTGGCTTCGGTGTCATGATTTAATTGCCCAATTTTATAAATTAGACCTTCAATTTCCCATGCCCGGCACAATGGCGCAAGTCTGTGGTTCGTCCTAATCTTAATCCGGACGTATCCGCACGCTGCTCCGCTTTTCTCCCTCTCCTCCCCAAAGGAGGAGAGGGCCGGGGTGAGGAGGCCGTTGTTTCCAAGATCAAATCCCCTCACCCCAGCCCTCTCCCCGCTCAGGCGGGGAGAGGGAGTCGGGGCAATGTCAAGATGTGGGCGCTCCCAGGACAAGACCGGCCTGAAGCCGGAACTGCAAACGCTGGCGCACAATCGTCCGTGTGCTAACATGTTGTCGTGCCAACACAAGACGACATCAAAAACACGCTGAAGGCCGTCAAGTATCCCGGCTATTCGCGCGACATTGTTTCCTTTGGGCTCATCAAGGAAATTTCCGTGCCGCAAGGCGGAATCAGCGTCGTGATGCAACTGACCACATCGAATCCCGAAGCCGCACGCCAAATCAAGGAAGACAGTGAACGGGTTTTGAAGGCGCTGCCCGGGGTGAAACTCGTCAACGTCGAAGTCAAACAACCCGCCGCCGGGCAGGCGACGCCCACGGGTGCGTTGGCGAACCAAAACCGGGTGCCGGGGGTAAAGCGCGTCATCGCCATCGCCAGCGGCAAGGGTGGTGTCGGCAAATCCACCTGCTCGGTGAACCTGGCCTGCGCGTTGAAACAACTGGGCGCTCGGGTCGGCCTGCTGGATTGCGACATTTACGGGCCGAGCATTCCGCTGATGATGGGCGTTCACGAGCGTCCGACGGTCAGCGACGACGAGCGGCTCGTGCCGCCGTCCAATCACGGGGTGAAGGTGATGAGCATCGGGCTGTTGCTTGAGAACGACCAGCCGGTGATCTGGCGCGGGCCGATGATTTCAAAGACGATCCAGCAATTTCTGTTCGCGGTGGAATGGGGCGAGATGGATTTCCTGCTCGTGGATCTGCCGCCGGGCACGGGCGACGCGCAACTCTCGCTGTGCCAGGCCGTGCCGCTGGACGGCGGGATTATCGTGACCACGCCGCAGGAAGCGTCGCTCGGCGTCGTGCGCAAGGGCATCGCGATGTTCAAGAAGGTCAACGTGCCGATTCTCGGCATTATCGAGAACATGAGTTATTTCACCACGCCCAACGGCGAGCGCGTGGAGATTTTTGGTCACGGCGGCGGCCAGGCCGAGGCCGCACGGCAGGACATTCCGTTCCTCGGCGAAGTGCCGATTTTCACTGAAATCCGCGAAAGCGGCGACCGCGGCGTGCCGGTGGTGGTGTCCGCGCCGGGAAAACCGGCGGGGCGGGCGTTCATTCAAATTGCCGAAGTGCTGCGGAAAAAGCCGGCTTGAACGGTTTGCAAAATGTTCATTTGAAAGTTGTTACCTGTTACAAATCGGATGCCATCCGGCTGGACGCCGGCATCCGCTTTCGGACGACGGTCGCGCAAAGCGCGGACAATTCGATGTGGCCTGCCGGTTTGCGGCAAACAGTCTGACGACTTCCCGCACCCGCCGTTCACGTGGTCCGGGGAAATTCCCCCGGCGCGAAAATCATGTTTCTTACTTTCAGAGAGAACACGCGTTGCCGGAAGGTTTCAAGAAGGTGGACGGGGTCATCACGCTGGATAGCGCCTGCTTTGGACAGGTGGCGGAAGGGGTGGGATTCGAACCCACGGTAGCCTTGCGACTACGCCTGATTTCGAGTCAGGTGCCTTTAACCACTCAGCCACCCTTCCACGCAAGCCGCTCCTGAAGACGCATTGTGCTGCGTTCCGAGCGAACACATTGTGCGTGCGTTTGCGTCAGGGGCAAGCTCATTCGCCGATGGTGTTTGGCGGCGGCGCCCGCGACAGCCGGGGGCGGGCGCCTGTCGAATTGACTTGCCGTTCATTTTAACTCCGCCAAAATAGGTAAAACTCAAATCGTGCGGGTTTGTTGACAGACTCAAGCCAATGTAGCTCAGCGGTAGAGCAACGGTTTCGTAAACCGTCGGTCGCCGGTTCAATCCCGGCCATTGGCTCCATTCTTAAGTGGAGATTTTCCAACAGGTTGAGATGCGAAGGAGGTCAAGTGTCAGTGAAAGCACTGACAGAGTTAAGAAAAATAGTGGCGAGTTAGACCGAATTCTTCTTGGATTCCCAATGAAACCCGCCATTATCTTGGCACTGAATCGTTGAACTCAGTCCAAACCGAACCATCAACTTTGACTGACGGCAAAAGGTCAAAATACACCGGGCTTTGGTTATTATTGATTTTACTGTTGGGGCTTGGTTTGCGGATCGCCGGGATGACGTGGGGACAGGCTTTTTGCTACGCCTCGCAGGTGGACTGCTTGGATGCTTACAGTGTGGCGGTGGACTATGCCCAAGGTGAGCCGCGTGCACAATATATTGGCCAGCCCAATTTCGGCCTGCCCAAGTTCAATGAACACGCCAAACTTCCCGGCCCGCTATGGGCAATGTTTTGTGCCGCCGGACTGCGTCTTTGGGGGTCAATTGATGGAGTAGTTTGGGCGATCCTTTTGTTGAACACAGCCGCCATTTATCTGACGTATTTGCTGGCGGCTCGAACAGTTGGATTTTCCGCAGCGCTGTGGGCGGCTTTGCTCATGGCCACTTCACCTGCGGCGATTGAATTCTCCATCATTGTCTTCAATCCGGGGGTCATGTCCTTTTTGGGGGCCTGCTTGTTTCTCGCGTTATGGCAGGTGGTGCAGCAGGATCGTTCGCGAGCTGCATTTTGGTTGTTGTTCCTGCCGCTGATGATGCTGCAATTTCACATGTCCGGACTAATGCTGATCCCGACGATAATCCTGGTACTTTGGTTGAAGCCGACGCGACTGAACGTTCCGTGGTTGGTTGGCGGCATTGTCGCCGGATTGGCGCTTTATCTGCCGTATATTTTCGGGGAAATGGCCCACGGCTGGGAGAATACCCGTGATATGATTTCCGGCGGACACCACGGATATTCCAGGGAGGCGTTCAAGATTTTCAGTGCGCCACTGGGTTTTCTGATCAACTACTGGGACCCGCGATGGCCCTTTGGGCGCGATGAATATCGAGAGATCGGTCGGATCTGCTTCGGCAGTTTCAGCCTGCTGCTGGCTTTCAATGCGGCGTCAATAATCCTGGCGGCATCATTGGTGCTTGGGGCCTTGGTGGAAGCCAGAGCAGCCCTGCGCGGTTTTTGGCGGTCGCCACGCGCGGCTTTTGCCCGATCACCGGGGCTGTTTTTTTTAACGATCATTTTTGCCGGGCCGCTGATGACATACTTGGTGGGAGGGAACCGTTTTCACGTCCGTTATTGCATAGTGTTACTTGCTCCTTTGTTTTCCCTGACGGCGGTGGCGGCCGTTCGATGGCTGTCCAGGCAGAGGATCCGGCAGATTTTTCTAACCATGCTTTTGGCAACACTTTGCGCCAATGTCTGGCTTGTTTTGACCCTATACCGGTATCAGGGAAAATGCATCGAGCAAGGAACGCTGTTTCTCCCAAGTTTTCACAAGCTCGAAACTGTTTACCAAACTCTGAAAACTCATGCCGGTAAAAACCAGCGGATACAAGTGGAAGACGACGGGTATATGCAGGCGATCGCTCCAAAGCCCGGACCCGATTATTATTATCCCCGCCAGATTTGTCAATATGTTGCCATCCGTGAACGTGAGAGCGGCTTGTTTTCGGTGAGTCAGCCGCCCGTGTCGATCTACAAAATCGTCCTGGCCGACCAGGTTAAGCTTGATAATCCAGCCGTCGCCTACCGTAAACACGGTATTGCACTGGTCGCTGTCCCGGCCAAGCCGTAAAAGACGGTCATCTCACGACGATGAATGTTGAAAACGGTTTAATCGTCCGTCCAGCACCGCGAGGTTCCGCAAGCTTTCAAACTCCTGACGGCGCCAGTCTTCTTCAAAGCCGGGATGAACGACCAGGATTCCATTTGGCTCACGCAGGCAATCTGCGAATTTTGGCAGATAGCCGGGGTATCTGCGCCATTGTTTGAAATCATAAATGCCGGCGAAACCGTCATTGGTCGGCGCATTCACCGCACGCAGGACGCTTTGCATCCGCCTGCCGAACACGCCGATAAAAACAGCTTTCATCCAAGGCAGTTTTTGACGGCGGATTGCGCCAATTGACATCCGCGTATTGCGGACATACGGGCGGTGTTCAGGCGGCAGGCTCCGTACAAAATCCGCCAAAGCCACGCGCACGCCGGGCAATTGATGCGCGTGCAGATGCCCGTCAATATGATCCGGACGTCGTCCGCATTTCGTGACGAAAAGTTCATATTGAACTGAGATCTGCCGAAAAATGTCCTGCGGGTTGATTCTTCCGAGCATGGAGTGCCGGAACAACGATTTAAATTCAGGAAGTTTGCGTTCTGGCGGCGGAAGCGCCAAAGGCAACTCCTCATCGGTCAGACAAAGATGCAGGCCGATGTCCACCTTTGCCTGGTGCGCGAGCAACCCCCCCAACACTTTGGCGTCGCATCGTTTGAACAACACCATGCAGGAAACCGCGCTCAATTTGTTGAGGCTGCAAAGTTCGAGAATCGCCCGGTCGATGTCTTCGCGCAGGCCATAATCATCGGCGCATACAATCATTTTACGTCCTTGCGTCGGTTTGGAGTGCAGATGTACTTCACTGCTTATTCGGAATGTTTGTTGCTTTTGTCAAGCGGACAATGTTTCATCCCGGGGTGACCACTTCCTGTCTGTTCGTCATCAATGGCCTTGGCCTTGGCAACAGCACTCGCTGTCACGCAGTCATCGAACGACTTGCCACGGCCGGTTGCCGTGTTCACGTGCTGACTTCGGGAAACGGCCTGGCTTATTTTGAGGGCAAAAAATGCATCGAGTCCCTTTGCTCGATGGAATCATTCTATTATTCCAAATCCGCTGACGGCATTAGCGGCTGGGCCACGCTCAAGTCCGTCGGTTCCCTGGCCAAACTGGCCAAAGCCAAGCGCAAATCTTTGGCACAGTTGCTTGATAAAGTGAATCCAGATATCGCGGTGGTTGACTCCGAATACGCCATTTCCCCGCTCCGTCACCGTCGCATTCCCATCATCGCCATCAACAATTCGGAAGTGGTTGTGACCGAGTTTCTCAAGCGCCGCCGCCAGGCGAAAGGAGTCAGAAGCCATTTTTGGCTGGTTGAGTTTTCCGACTATTTGTTCCACCGGCATTATTGTGATCTGGTGTTGAGTCCCTTTCCTGTTCGCACGCCGACCCGTCATCCAAAATTCCGTCGTATCGGCCTGATCGTCCGCCCCGCCGTCAAGGAACTGGCAGCGGCCGCTTTACCCAAAGAAGCCTTGTCGCCACGCCAACTCCGCAAGGTTGTTTTCATGTTGAGCGGCTCGGTGCATGCCACCCAGATCAATTTCAACGACCGCCAATTTCCCTTCGCCGTTGAAGTTGTTGGGCGGTCAGGTGAATCGCACGGCAACGTAACGTTTTACGGTCGTCAGATGAACAACATCGCGTTGCTCGCCCGCGCTGACGCCTTGGTCATCAACGGCGGTTATTCCGCGCTCTCGGAAGGTTTTGCCTTTCGCAAACCCACCTTTGTTCTGCCCGTGCCCGGCCACGCCGAGCAATTCGTCAATGCCAGCCTCGCGTCCGATCTCGGTCTGGGCTTCAGTGTCACGGGGCAGAATGTGTTGGATCGCCTTCTGGAAATGTACCGGCAGGATTGTTGGATCGGACGCAAAACGATGCCGCTGGCTTTTGAAATCAATGGCGATGTGGAAGCGACCGAGGCTATTCTTGCCTATGCATCCGCACGCCGGAAGAACACAACCGTGTTGAAGCCAGCCGTGTTTTTACAGCCTGACTTCTAAGAGCACCCTCGCTGCTTTGCAGCGATGATGTCAATCTGGTCATCAATCAGTAGACCGACACATGACACCATTGACTTAATACGGCCGGATGAGGCTGGGACGATTTCGCCGTCCTTTCGCATTCAGTTTTAACAACTGTCAGTGAAACTGTCAGTGAAAGCACTGACAGAGTTAAGAAAAATAGTGACAAGTTAGGACGCATTCTTCTTGGATTCCCAATGAAACCCGCCATTATCTTGGCACTGAATCGTTGAACTCAGTTCAATCCCGGCCATTGGCTCCATTTCCAACTGTGTGTGTAGTAATGGCTTAGGAGCCAGGGCATCCGCAACGGACACCAAAACGGACACCAATTTTCGGTATATTTACCCCCGTTTCGACAAGTCAGGGCGCTTTGAACCGGAAATACCAATCACCGCCGATGTTGGGAACGAACACCGCGTTCGTGATGGTGGCGTAATTGAACCATGTCAGCAGGTTCGAACTTGATTGGAGCGTCCACCCTCCTGACGGAGGAGGGTAAATCCAGAAGCCAACGAAAACTGAGTTCGTCCAAGTCGGCGGGAGCGGCCTGATAATTATTTTTCCAGATGACGATATGTTTGTCCAGAACCGAAAAAAGTTTGTATGGACAGCAGTGACATAAACGTTCGAACAATTCATGGTCACCAGAACCGGGACCAGATAAGACACCTCACTTGAGAACGGACTTTCCGTGCCCGAAGAAGCATACGTTGTCGCCGCAAAATAGTAGGTGGTTCCTTGGACCAGGCCGGAAATGGTTGCATTTGTTGCGTTGCCGGCACAAATCTTGTTGGTATAGGCGCCGCTGGCTCTTCCGTAATAAACGTTGTAACCCGCGACGTTTGGATAAGTGCTTGCGTTCCACGCCAACGTTACACTTCCGGTTGCGAAGGCTGAAAGTTGCATAACTGCAAAAGAGACGCTGAAGAGAAAAGAACCAAGAACGGCACGTCTTGACCGAAGAAATACTTCCACTGGATACAGCACGGGGGTTCTTTACGCATAAGACTTGCCAACGTGACAGCGGGGCGCGCATGAAACTTTTGGAAACGGGTTGCAAACTTTGGGACAAGGGGAACTCCTAAATTGATACAGAAACCGATACTTTCAACGCGGAGGTCAAATGCTTGCGATTATTTTTTTGCCACCATGCCTCAATTAGCGGCATCCCATCCGGTTCGGACGAAAAAGTCTTCAAGACAGGAGGTGTCTGGGAAAAGAACAATGATAATTGCAAGTCACACAAGCCAACCGTTGCCCCCGGCGAAAGGTTGTCGATATTATTCATTCGGTGGCAGAAACCGACAGACGGCTGTTTGATGATTGATGGGCCATCCTCACGGGGCGTGGTTAAATCCTTGGCGAGCAGTCAGCTGAATCTGAACCAGGCAAAATCCGCATGACCGGATTTCTTTTCCGCGTCAGTTGACAGGCAGAAGAGTCCGACTTTTGCGCCAATCCAGAGGCCTGCGCGAGCGGTGAAATTTTTGCCCATCGCAGAAAATTTTTCCCCGTCGCGGCTGAAACTGAAATTGCACAGTGCGCCTTCATCAACTTCGACGCGCAGAAGGATGGAATCGCCGGCACATTCCGTTTCGGCTTCGATGACTTCTGCAGCACCTTTCCGTGCGTCTTTGCCTGTGGCCTTGATCAACCGAAAATTTGCCGCCGTTCTCTCCACCGCGAGATACGAATAATCCATGCCCATGACAATAAGTCCGGCCTTCCCGCCAACGGCCAGCCGGCTGAAATCAAGTTCCGTCGTGGCGGTGAATTTCGGCGTGGGCAGTTTTTGCAGCAGCAAATTCGGAACGGGCCAGAAATTGGTGGCTTTTGCAGGCATCGGCACGGAAAACAACCGCAGCCGGCTTTCTCGCGCCGAGAGCGAGAACCATTTTTCGGAAAAATTCGCGTGCCATTGCCATTGCAGGCCAAGGGCGGGGGAATCGAATTCGTCGCTGGTTTGCGGGATGGCAACTGACGAGCCGTGCCCGATGGCCGGTTTCTGGCAGTGCAAAACCGGTTCGCCGATGCCGTTGCCGTCCAGGTCCCGTCCCATGAGCGGCCAGCCGTCCTTCCAGTTGACTGGTTGCAGGTGGACGACCCGCCCATAAGCCCCGACGTCCTGGAAATGAAGGAACCACCACTCGCCGTTCGGCAGGTCAACCAGCGCGCCCTGGTGCGGCCCGTTGATGGATGTGCTTCCCTGCTCCAGCACGATTTTATCTTCGTAAGGGCCAAAAATATTTCGTGAACGCAGGACGACTTGCCATCCGGTTTGCACGCTGCCGGCGGGAGCAAGGATATAATACCAGCCGTCCTTCTTCAGAAACTTTGGACCTTCGAGGGTCGGGTGCTGTTCTGGATTGTGAAAAACCATTTGCCCTTCACCCAGCAACCGCGAGCCGGTGGGTGCCATCGGGCGCACCCGAAGAATGTGTTTGATGCCCATCCGCGAGCTGGCATAGGCGTGAACCAGATAGGCATTGCCGTCGTCATCCCAGAAAGGACAGGGGTCAATCAAACCTTTGCCGGCCTGCACCAGATGAGGTTCAGACCACGTGTCCGCAGGATGGTCGGCCGTGGTCATGTAAATGCCTTCATCCGGCGTGGAGAAGAAAATCCAGAATTTGCCGTTGTAAAATCGGATGGCGGGCGCCCATGCGCCGCAGCCGTGCTGCACTTCGGCATAACGCGGATGCGGCAGGTTTTTGACGGCGTGATTGATGATCGTCCAGTTCACCAAATCCTTCGAGTGCAGGATCGGCAGTCCCGGCGTGCAATTGATACTGGAAGTAACCAGGTAAAAATCGTCGTCAAAACGAATCGCATCGGGGTCGGAATAATCCGCATAAATAATCGGGTTGCAAAATGTTCCATCCTTCTGGTCGGGAATCCAGGGATAACGGAACGCAGGCGATTGTTTCAATGATTCGTTGGGCATGGAAGCTTTCACGCGCAGGTCATTCGACTCGAACGGGTTTGATGCGCGGCACACCCACGTGGAATATCAGCCAGGCCACGATATACGCGCTGCCGCAAATCAGCATGATGTTACGATAAGTGCCTTCACCCTGCAATATGGTGCTGACCAGCCAGAAGAACCCCATGGACATCAACGACGCCAGTGTGCCGCCGAAACCGACCACGGATGCCACCGCGGGCTTGGGAAAGATGTCCGAGACGACCGTGTACATCGTGGCCGACCAGCCTTGATGCGCTGCGGCAGCCAGGGCAAAGAAAGCCGTCGCCAGCCATACGCTGTCCACGCGCGGCGCGAAAATCACCGGCAGCGTGCAGCATGCACACAGCAGGGAAGCCATCTTGCGCGCCCGGTTCACCGACCAGCCGCATTTCAAAAACCACGCCGACAAACCGCCACCGCCGATGCTGCCCAGGGCGGTGACGGTATAAACCACCACCAAGGGCAGGCCGAATTGTTTCAGGCTCAGATGGAATTGCTTGCTGAAGAAGTCGGGCAGCCAGAAACCGTAAAACCACCAGACCGGCCCGACGAGCACACATGTGCCGTAATAGGCCCACGCTTCGCGATAACCGAGCAGCTTCATCCATGGGATTTTTTGCTCCGCCGTTGCCGCCGCGCCGCTCTTGATGTGGGCCAGTTCCGCCGGGCTGACCCGCCGGGATTTTTCCGGCGCGTTGTAAAAGCCCAGCCAGAAGCCCAGCCAGACCAGATCGGTCATGCCGAGCAGGATGAACGCCGCCTGCCAGTTAAGATTTAATACGATCAACGGAACCAGCAGCGGCGCGAAAATTGCCCCGATGTTTGTGCCGGTGTTGAAAATGCCCGTGGCCACCGAACGTTCCTTGGGCGGAAACCACTCGGTCACCGTGCGAATGGCGGTCGGGAAATTGCCCGATTCACCCAGGCCCAGGGCGAAACGCGCCAGGGAAAAACCGGTCACCGTGCGGCAGAGCGAGTGCGACATGGCCGCGAGGCTCCAAAAGACGACCGAGAAAGCATATGTGCTTTTTGTGCCGATCCAGTTGATGAGCGGACCGAATAGTGTCTGGCCGATGGCATAGGCGGCCTGAAACGCAATGGCCATCCGGCCATAATCCGTTTCCGTCCACTTGAAAAGCTCCGACAACTGCGGCTTGAGCAGGCCAAGAACTTGCCGGTCCATGTAATTGACCGTGCAGGCGGAAAAGAGCAGCGCACAGATTACCCAGCGGAATCTTCCGACGGGAGATTTGGGGGAATCCGGGTGGTGCATGAACTTTTTAAAAGCCGGCCATTAAACTCTCGGAGTCTATTGGGCGGAATTGATTTCAGTCAAGGTCGGCTTTTGCAACGCCGCTCGACAAAATTCCCCGCGCGCGGCATCCTGCAGACGATGGCATTTGAATCGGATTCACCGCTCGACTCGTTGTGGAAGGGATACGGCCGGGCGTTTCGGGACTGGGACGACCTCACGCTCGGGCGCTGGCTGGCGCAAACGCTCGGTCAGCTCGAAGGCCAGGCGTGGCGGCTCTCGCACCCGCTCGTCGGCGCGTACCGGCTGGCGGCGCAGCTCGCCCACGACCGGCAGGTCTGGTTCAAGCGGCTGGCCACGCCGCCGGCGGCTTATGCGGAATCGCCGTGCTGCCGCGCCCCGTTTTTGCCGCTGCTTACGCGCGACGTGCGTGAGTCGGGTTTGATCTGCCAGCATTGCAACGAAACGCTGGTGCCATTCGATGAAATTTCCGCTGACGTTCGCGCCGAACTTGATCTGTGGGCGCAACAATATGACCCCGTCCACGCCGTCGCGCATTGGGACGACCATCAGCGCCGTCGCGCGAGTGATTACGACCGCGCCTATGAAAACGCCGCGGAAGAAGCCGAACGGTTGCTCGCTCGCGCGGGCCGCGAACTCGCGCCGAAGCTGCTGAATATTTATCCCGCCGTCATTTGGGAGGACCAGGACGAATGTCTCGAAGTGCGGCCGGAGGACGTGGCGGTGTGAATTTGGGTAGGGCTCGCTCTTCCACCCTCCGCAGTACTGCTACGGAGGACGGGCCGAGCGAGCCGCACGGCGCGGTGCGGAGACCGCGCCCTACCTTTCAAAGATCGTGACGTGGACACTTTTCATAAATCGTATATCGTAAATCGAAAATGATTAAATGGTTGTTCAAATGGCTGTTCCGGCTGTTTCTTCTGGCGGTCGTGTCGATCGTCATTCTGCTGCTGTCGCTCAATTCGATTCTCCGGGTCTGGGCCGAGCATCGAATCCGCGCCCAGACCGGCATGGAAGCGGAGATTGGAAGATTTTCACTCGGCCTCACCGAGCCGACGGTGACGATTCAAAACTTCAAACTCTACAACCCGACGAACTTTGGCGGCACGCTGTTTCTCGACATCCCGGAAATTCACGTCGAATACGACCGCGCCGCCCTCGCGCGACATGAGATCCACCTCACGCTCCTGCGCTTCAACCTTGGGGAACTCGACATCGTGAAAAACGAGGCCGGACGCACGAACATTTTTTCACTCGGCGTTCCCTGGCCATCGAAAAATTCCAGTGGCGGCAATGGCGCGGCGAATTTCAAGCAACAGACCGGCTTCGAGTTCAGGTCCATTGACGTGCTGAATGTCTCCGTCGGAACGGCGAAGTTCATTGACCTGAAAGATCAGCGACTCAACCGCGCGCAAAAAATTGGCCTCGAAAACTGCGTGATGAAAAATGTGAAGTCGCAGGCCGATCTGGCGGGTTTGGCGGTGCTCATCGCGTTGCGCGGGGGAGATTTTTTTGGATCGTTGGTGGATCTGCCCAAGCCCGGTGCGTCGCGAAATTGAAATTGGCGGCAAAAAAGGACGCCTCTCATTAGCACCCGGCTTCAGCCGGGTGAACCCGGCGATCATGGGGAATGAAACCCGTTTCAACGGGTTCCCCTGCATACCGAAGCCGTTGAAGCGGCTTCCCGACGTTTTTCGACCGTCATCACCGGGCTGAAGCCCGGTGCTAATGAGAATTTTCGGAGCTGTTCAAAAAATGAGACGCGTCCTGGTAAGAGCCCGCCCTGTCATTTTAACGTTTTCCACGCGGGAATTTTCTTCTAATTTCATCGCGTGCATCGTGAATCCGTCAAAACCGCCGCCTGTATCGTCGTGAAACTCGGCACCGGCGTGCTCACCGACAGCCGCAAGCAGCCCGACCCGGCGCAATTGGAACAGCTCGTCGCGCAGGTCGCCGCGTTGAGAAAATCCGGCAAGGAAATCGTGCTGGTTACTTCCGGCGCGGTCGGCGCGGGCATGGGCGCGCTGGGCTATGAAAAACGTCCGGGCGACCTCGCCGAATTGCAGGCGTGCGCCGCCGTCGGCCAGTCGCGCCTCATGGCGATGTATGCCGAACTTTTTGCGCGGCACAATTTGCACGTCGCGCAGGTTTTGCTCACGCATGACGATCTCGAACATCACGAACGTCATCTCAACGCGCGCAACACGCTCGTCACGCTGCTCGGGCGTGGGGTCGTGCCCATCATCAATGAAAACGACGCCGTGTCGTTCACCGAAATCAAATTCGGCGACAATGACATCTTGTCCGCGCTGGTGGCGTCGTTGCTTCCCGCCGATTTGCTCGTCATTTTAACAACGGTGGATGGCGTCATCGAAAATTTCGGCAAGGCCAATCCGAAAACGATGGGGGTCATAGAAAAAATCGATTCCGGCCTCGAAAAAATCGCGCGGGGCACGGACAGCGACACCGCCGTCGGCGGCATGGCGTCGAAGATTCAAGCGGCCAAGATCGCCGTGCGTTCCGGCATTCCGCTCGTCATTGCGTCCGGCAAGAAGAAGCAGGTGCTCGCGAAAATTCTCGCCGGGGAAAACGAGGGCACGCTGTTTGTCGCGCATCCCGCGAAGCTGCAGGGCCGCAAACGCTGGATTGCGTTTTTCCATCATCCCCAGGGCGCGTTGTTCGTGGATGACGGCGCGAAGGTGGCCTTGCGCGAGAAGGGCAAGAGCCTCCTGCCGCCGGGGGTGGCACGCTGTGAGGGTGAATTCGCCGCCGGCGATGTCGTGCGGATTTGCGATTTGGACGGAACGGAATTCGCGCGCGGCATTGCAAAGTTCGGTGCCGCCGAAGTGCGCGGCCGCAAACTGGCGCGCGTGGAGGTGGTACATCGCGACGATCTGGTGATTTTGTGAACCGCCAAGACGCCAAGAGCGCCAAGGAAGATTTTTTGATGAAGAAAACCGGAAGGCAGGAAATTCGTTTCCGGACCTGAGTTTTACCTGGCGACCTTGGCGTCTTGGCGGTTAATCCAAAATGAAAAAACCATCTGCGATAAACGATTTGTTAAAAGTCATGGCCCGACTGCGCTCACCCACGGGCTGTCCATGGGACCGCCAGCAGAGCCATCGGACGCTGCGGCGTCATGCCATTGAGGAAGTTTACGAACTGATTGACGCCATCGAAGCCGGCGACGACCATGAAATGGTGGAGGAACTCGGCGATTTGCTGCTGCAAATTGTCTTCCACTGCCAGTTGGCGAAGGAACGCGGCGCGTTTGACTTCGAAAAAGTCTGCCGGGTGCTCGTGAATAAACTCGTCCGCCGGCACCCGCACGTCTTTGGCACGACGAGGGTCAAGGACGTGGATGAAGTCTGGGCGAACTGGGAAAAAATCAAAAAGGCGGAAAAGCACGGCACCAAACACGCCCGCCATTCCGCCCTTGACGGTATCCCGAAGCATCTGCCCGCGCTGCTGCGCGCGGAAAAACTCGTGAAAAAGGCGCGCAAAGCAAAAATTCCTTCGGCCGGCCCAAATTTCAAACGCCGACTCACCAAAACTGCTTTGGCGCGCGAGCTATTTGAGTTGGCGGAATTTGCCCAATTGCGCGGCTGGTCGGCGGAGGAATTGTTGAGCGGTGAAACCAAACGTCGCGAACAGCAGTTTCGCAAACAGGAACGGCGGAGTTCGCAGGCTTAGGTTCGCACGGGCAGCTTCTTTTTCTCGGCTTCCGGACGATATTCCAAAATGTCGGCCGGCTGGCATTCGAGATGGGCGCAAATCGCTTCGAGCGTGGAGAAGCGGATGGCCCTGGCTTTGCCGGTTTTGAGGATGGAAAGATTTTGCGGCGTGATGTCCACGGCTTCCGCCAGATCGTTCAGCCGCATTTTGCGCTGGGCGAGAACCACGTCGAGATTGACGATGATGGGCATAAACTTAAACCGTCAATTCCTGTTCCTCCTGAATCTTCCGGCCTTCATCCATGATCCAGGCAATCAATACAATGAGAAGTCCAACAGCAAGTTCCACCGGGTCCGGGCTCAATCCATGTGCCAGCACATCCAGAAGTCGAAGAACCACCCAGTCACTCAATACAAACCAGCCAAGCAGTTTGATGTAATGAACATTTTGACCGGTGAAAAATTTCCCTGCCTCAAAGAGATCAAGCAGCCAGAACAGGACAAGAGCCCCCACAAAAAACAGGCCCGCACGGAGAAAGGCCAGGACAAGCACGACCACCGGTATCTTGAATGGTGAACTATAAGTCAACAACGGGGAAAATGAGATTTTTACTCCCGACGGAATAATGTGGACGCCAGCGAGATCGGCCAAGAATACCGAACCAAACACGATCGCAAAAATTATGGTTGCACTGATCAAAAACCTGATAACCCTGATTATCTTTTTGATTCGACTCATCCGCGCATTGGCCTTCGGAGAAATTTTATTCGCATTCATGCGCAACGAATACGCCCATCAATTCCGTTAGTCAAGTTTTTTTTATTGATAAACAATAAATACTTGCTTTTTAGCATGATTTTTAGCGCCGGTGTTGTGCGCCAATTCAATCGAGCCACAGGCTCGACGCTACACGAATCATGCGATTTCCAAATAAATCCTGCGTTGACAGCCCGGCACAGTTCTGGCTTAATATCCAGCCCTTTGCGGGTCAATTTATGTACGCCGTTCTAGAAACAGGCAGCAAACAATATCGAGTCGCCGCGGGCGACACGCTGGAAATCGAACGTCTGGCCGTCGAAACCGGCAAGCCGGTCACCTTTGACCGCGTGTTGCTGGTCAATCGCGACGGCAAGGTCGTGGTCGGCACCCCCACGGTCAGCGGCGCGAGCGTGCTGGCCGACGTGGTGGCGCACAAGCGCGGCGAAAAAAAGCTTACTTTCAAAATGATACGCCGCGAGGGCTATCATAAAACCATCGGACATCGCCAGGAATTGACGGTGGTCAAGATCAAGAAAATCAAGGCGTAATTCAAAGGACGCTCTCAACTCTCAACTTTCAACCATCAACTTTTTATGGCACACAAGAAAGGGCAAGGCAGCGTCCGCAACGGCCGCGACAGCGTCAGCAAACGGCTCGGCGTGAAAACGTACGGCGGCGAAGCGGTCACCGCCGGCAGCATCATCGTCCGGCAGCGCGGCACGAAGTTCGTGGCGGGTGAAAATGTCGGCACGGGCCGCGATTGGACGCTTTTTGCGCTGGTGGACGGCAAAATCGCCTTCGACAAGGGCGGCCATCGCGTGAACGTGAAGGCCGAACCCGCCGCGAAGAATTGACCGGCGCAGATGAATTTTACGGCGAGGCCACGCGCCTCGCCTTTTTTATTTATGATTTATGATTGGTGATTGATGATTGGTTGCAGTCAAACGGCGGGTTTTAGAAAATCGTAAATCGTAAATCATCAATCGTAAATTCAGCGCATGTTTGTTGACGAGATCAAAATTTACGCGAGCGCGGGGCACGGCGGCAAAGGCTGTGTCGCGTTCCATCGCGAGGCTTACGTCGCCAAGGGCGGCCCCAGCGGCGGCAACGGCGGGCGCGGCGGCAGCGTGATTTTGCAGGCCGACCACGATCTCAACAACCTCATCGCCCAGTATTATCAGCCGCGCCTCATCGCCCCGGCCGGCGAGGCGGGCATGGGCAAGGGCATGGACGGCCACGCGGGCAAGGACCTCGTCATCAAAGTGCCATGCGGCACGCTGGTTTGGCGGTTGGCCGGCGGCGTTGGAGAAAATCCCCTCTCCCGGCCTGAAGGCCACCCTCTCCCCGCCAAACGGGGAGAGGGACAGGGCGAGGGGTCGTCATCTTCTTTGTTTGCCACCAGCGCGAGCCGGCGGCCTTTAATCCGCAGCGCGAGCGGAATCATGGCTCAAGAAATTGATTTGAGCCAGGAAAACACCGGAGAATCTTCCGCCGGCAATCAGGAAAAAGGCGAACTGGTCACCGACCTCACCCAACATGGCCAGCGATTTGTTTTGTGCAAAGGCGGTCGCGGCGGATTGGGCAACCGGAACTTTGCGACGGCCGCGCGCCAGACGCCGCGTTTCGCCCAGCCAGGCGAGCCGGGCGAGGAAGGCGATTATCTGTTGGAGCTGCGCATCATGGCCGAAGTCGGGCTGGTCGGCTATCCGAACGCGGGCAAGTCCACGCTGCTCACAGCCATTTCCAAGGCGCGCCCGAAAGTTGCGCCGTATCCGTTCACGACGCTGCACCCGCAAATCGGCATCGTGGAATATGCCGACTGGCACCGGCTCACGGTCTGTGACGTGCCGGGCTTGATCGAGGGCGCGCACCGTAATGTCGGCCTCGGCCACGCTTTTTTGCGGCACATCGAGCGTTGCAAAATCCTCGTGCTGCTGCTCGACATGGCGGGCACGGACAACCGCGCGCCGTGGGACGATTACAAACAATTGCTCAACGAATTGGAACTTTATGACCCGGCGTTGCTTGAAAGACCGCGCCTGGTGGTTGCGAACAAAATGGATGAGGTGGTGGCCGAAAAGAATTTGAAGCAGTTCAAAAAGAAGATTCGCAAAGTTTCGTTGCTGCCCATCTCCGCCGCGTTTGGCCAGGGTGTAGACAGATTCAAAAACGAAATCCGATACGAGGTCGAGCAAGTTTCGAAAACTTGAATATTAACTTAACCAAAATGCAGTGCGGAGATGGATTCGTTTAGACTAGTCGCTGCAGCATCCAAAAGTCCCGGCTTTCGCAATTCGGGAATAGTTATTTCTGCCTCAATGTGGCACTCACCAAGAGCAATCCCTCGACGTGATATTTTCCACGCTCCTTTCTTGAGACGCGAACAACTTTTTTCTGCGGCAGTATCGATATACTTTCTTACGTTTTCATATTTGCGCTCACCTGTCTGCATCCAGTCGATATAAACCTCAACTCTCTTTTCAGACTCATCACCAACCACACGGATTGTAAAACCTGATCTCAATTCGGACAACGCAGAGAGCTTTTGGTCGTCCCACGTATAAATTGAAACTAACTCGGAACAGCGAGCCACAATTTCTTCAGCAAACATTTCGGCCGATGTAACGTAACTCGCTCCCTTTTGAGTCTCTGAAAGCCTAATCAATTCACCATGTATTCTTGTCACATCCCAACGTTCAGATTGGTTATCTTTTGTCGACCAATCTATTAATCTAGCCATTCTACATGGTAAGGAATTCCAAAATACACACCTAATTGAACAAACTTTTTCAGCGAGCAATTTACCCCAGTTGGCGTAGAGATGTTGTCCCACTTTAGGGTGTTTCCCTGTAATCAGGAAAAAAACCGTCATCCCAATTCCATACGAATCGACAAGCGCATTACGAGTTAACTTCTTTCGCGAAGGATCAATTTATTCAGGCGATAAATAGCCATTGGAGGAGGTCGCTAAATTTAAACTTCCCTCTGCTGCATCGCGATGCCATGAAAGGTCAAAATCCAATACAACTACTTTCCAAGGGACTGTCTGGTCGTAATAACCCTTTAACATGATGTTCGCAGGACGAATGTCTCGATGAAGAACACGCTCTGGAACGCTATGAGCCGTGCGAATGATTTTTGTCAATTCAGCAGCAATTCGCATGCGTGTTTCCCAATCATTAGCGTAATTCGCGCTTACCGCATCTTCAAGGTTGGGGCCATCGACCAATTCCATAACAGAACTTGTTGGAATCTCCCAAGCTTCAAGGTATGGCACCATTCCCGGAACATGACGGTCGGAAAGTATTCGCATCGACTGAACACCACGACGAAAGCTAATCAACATACCCGGCTCTTCGCGAACATCGCCATGCAATATTTTAATGGCAACGTGTTTTCCGTCCTGCGCAATCGCTTCAAAAACCTGACCGAATGCACCTTTCGCTATTACGCGTTTAAGGGAATAATTGAAAAAAAGGTTTTTTTGCGGTGTGACGCTCATTGACCAAGCACGGTAAACGGCTTCGCCATACTCTGACAAAAACTTATCATATTCCGTGATTTTTGCCACACTGTTTGATGAAAGAATTCTTTTAGCCTCGTTGTTTAGAGCCATTCGAATTTTATTCGCTGGTTGTCGCTCAAGTTCGTCAGCAGGAAGAATTGAGCTGCCTTCCCTCTTCGAGGGAGGTTCTACTGGTGGTGGCACTTGGTCCTGCGGAATGTATAGCGAGAGATCTTTAACAAAACCGTTGATATCTGAATGATCTTCGCCTCGGGCCTCGTAAAAAATTAAATTCAACCCCACGTCTCCCGCCCAACGAACTGTCCCCGCGTCATTTTTATGTGTAAGCCAGAAGTGATTGGTTAAATTTATTCCAAGCTTCCTAAATTTTTCCAAATGGCCACCCGCCGCTTGATCATCCGCCGAAATGCCGACAAACAGAACTATACGGGACGTAAAACAAGCACTCACAAGTTTATCATAACCTGGATTTTTGCTTAACGTTTCGAAGTCCGACTCAGTGAATATCCAACTTTGCGCGTCGTCAATACTTCCATGAAGATTAACTACAAACTTTTGACCAGAAAGAAAAACGTCTGCATGCCTTTGTGAGTTACCCCCCTCAAATTCCCTTAAAACACCGCCCGGGGTCCTCGTGCTAAACGCACGTGAGGCAAGACGGTCGATGTTCAAAGTAAAAAAACCATTGATTCCAAGTTCCCACAATTGAAGATATAAGTTCGGAATTGTCGCTTTGCCGGCGTCTTGAAAGGCTTCGTGAATTGCACTTGTGTAATCTGTGTTCCCAAGTGCGTTTTTAAGGTGCTGAAATTTCTTCCAAGCCGATTTTTCGCTATGAGCTAATTTGAGATGTGCCTGAATTATTTCGCTAGCTGCTGTGTCTACTCTTCCTTGCTTGTCAACCGCTCGGTTCGTCAAAAACGTTTGAAGTTGAATCCAATTTGGCAATCCAGAAGGCGCACTCAATCCACCGCCAGCCCAAACCACCACAGGCACAGTGCGTTGCTTCAATGTTTCTCGAAATTGACGGTGCGAAGGTTGATTGGCATCAAAACCCATAATTTTCTTCCCAACAAGCCAAATTTTTAAACCAGCTGAGTTGAGGATGCAATCTCAAATTAATTTGATCTTTAAAATTAAGCCCGCTCAAAAAACCGCATCAGGCTGTCGCCATGCTTGAGCGATTTCACTTCTTTCCAGGGGGCAACGATTTCCAGCGTGTCGCGTTTCGTGTGACCGAGAACAAATCGTCCGCCGGGCGCGAGCAGCTTCGGCAAATGAGGGTCGTCGAGCAGTTGCTGCGCAAATGAAGTTGAACGGCGGCCGATGTTTTTTTCGCCATAAGGCGGGTCGGCCAAAATCAAATCAAATTGCCGCTCCTCGGCGGCAAATTGCGCCAGCACGGCGAACACGTCCTGCACACGCACTTCCAGCGCCGGATCAAGGCTGGCGGTGCAAGCATTGGCGCGGATGAATTCCGCGTGTTTGTGCGACTTCTCGATGCACATCGCCGACGCTGCGCCGCGGCTCAGGCAATCCAGGCTCAACGCGCCCGTGCCGGCAAAAAGTTCCAGCACGCGCGCGCCGGCAACCCGCGCGCCAAGACTGTTGAAAACCGCCTGCTTGACGAGGTCGGGCGTGGGACGCACGGCCAGACCTTTCGGCGTTTTCAAAATCCGCCGCGCCGCGTTGCCGCCGGTGATGCGCATGTATTTTATTTGGGAGGGTCGCCGTGTCGGCGACCCAAATTTTGGGACGGCGATACGCCGTCCCTCCCGAAAAATTATTTGAAAATTTCGGCCAGGAACTGCTTCATGGCTTCCCACGAACGTTTGTCCGCCTTTTCGTTGTAAGCCGCGCCCTTGGAATTGTCGTTGCCCGCCATGGGCTGGGTAAAGGAATGGACCGCGCCGCCGTATTTGATAAGCTGCCAATCCACTTTTGCATCGCGCATCTCACTCTCAAATGCGGCGAGGTCCGCCGGTTTCTCGAAAGGATCATCCGCGCCGTGGCACACCAGCACCTTGCCTTTGATGTTTTTGCCGTCCGCTGGCGTCGGCGAATCCAATCCGCCGTGGAAACTCACCACGCCCGCAACGTCCGCGCCACTGCGCGCCAGTTCGAGCACCGTCGTGCCGCCAAAACAATAGCCAATGGCCGCGACGCGTTTCGAATCAACGAGCGGCTGCCGGCGCAGCGCGTCCAGACCGGCGTTGACGCGGGCGCGCAACAGTTGCCGGTCGCTTTTGTATTTGCCCGCCAGTGTGCCGGCTTCCTGCGTGTTTTGCGGGCGGACGCCCTTGCCGTAAATGTCGGCGCAAAACGCGACGTAGCCGAGTTGCGCGAGCATTTCCGCGCGATGTTTTTCGTAGTCGGTCAGCCCCAGCCACTGGTGCACGATCAGGACGCCGGGCCGTTTGCCCTGGATGGCGTCGTCATAGGCGACGAATCCTTCGAGCGTCGTGTCGCCCTGTTTATATTCGACGATTTGGGTGTGGATGCCGGCGCGAACCGCCCCGGCGCAGGCCAGGGCGAGAACAGTCAAGATTAGTTTTTTCATAACATCCAATTAATAAACCGAAAATCGTCCGGACGCCAGCAGTTTGCTTTTGTGCCGGCCGGATATCCGGCTGCGTCCGACGATTTTGACGATAGGCACGGAGAGTATTTGCAAAAAACCATGCGGCGGGTCCGGGGCGCATTCTGGCTCCACCAAGGTAGGGCCGTGCTGCTGCGCGGCCTCATACCCGGCGGCGTAGCCCGTCCTCCGCAGCAGCTCTGCTACGAAGGGTGGACAACGCCGCCCATGGCACCGGTTGTCATTGAGAAAAGGTGTCAGCGGACAAAACTGCAGCGGACCGGAGGAGACGACGACGGATTACGGCCAGGTCCAGGAGTAGGGAAAGCTCAGCCGGTAAAACCACGTCGGACCGGAGGCCGGGACAAAGACCGATTGTGTTGTGTTGGTACTGTTGAAATTGTTCACATTGGTTGTCCAGTTCCCCAGCAACAGGTTCGTGCGGCCAATGACCAAACCATTCTGGCCAACCGGAACATTGGCCATATCCAGCCGGTTGCTGCCGTTGAGTGCGGTGATTTTGCTGATTCGCACCGGCGAGATGAGTTGCTGGGCGGTATTGGCCATCCACATATGGACCATTGCGGTCGGATCCTGTGCATCCCAAAAAATGTAGTTCGTGCCAGGGCCATTCGTCAAAGATGGGTTCCCCAGGTAGCCTAGGGCGTCAATACTTAATTTATTCTTAAGGGCGTTGGTCACTACGTAGTTGGTGGGATACGTCAGCAGATTTGTGAGCAGGGCGAAGAAATCGGGAATATAAATGGTAAGGCCGGAGTAGCTGGAATTGGTTCGGACACGGTTCAACGTGGCATAAAAGGCAGCGTTGTAATTCGTGGAAGCCTGATGAAACAAGTTCGTATAGGCAGTGAACTTATTAAATGCGGGAATGGTGGAAATATCCACGACATTGGGCATGATCAAGGTGCGAATGCCCTTGGCATAAAGGTTGGTAATGGCTTTGTAATGGTTGGTTTGTGCCTGGTTGATGACGGTATTAAAACCCTCCAAGGTCGGTGGGGAGGCCGTCGCCGGATAATACAAATCAGCATTGTTGACCCAAATGACCACCAGCACGTTGCTCGCCGGCGCTGGCGGGGTGAAGCTATTGACCTCGTCCACCATATTGCCACTGATGTTGCCGAAAAAGGAAATGTTATTGGAAGGGTTGAAAGGCAGCCCTTGGCGTTGCGCCAGCACTTCCACCCAAACCCGGCCGTTGGACCAGCGATCGCCGTAGCCATACGGTCCGATTGGCACATTGTTTGACGCAGCGGAAAGGCTATCACCAAAGACATAGAGCGACGTGAAAGCGGCTTGGGCCGGAAAAAAGGCGGAGCCAAACAACAAAATTCCCACCATGAATCCAACGGCTTTTTTCACGTTGCCATTCTACCCCATGCCGGATGAAAGTAAAGCCACCCTGAAACCCGGCAGGAGTTGGTTTGAAATAAATCCAACATATTCGCCTGTTTCCATTACGCAAGGCACCGGGCTGATCTTTCATAAACCATGCGTTTGCACGGCGCGTTAACAACAATGGTTCCAATCGGCCCATTACCCTCACGCCTCCTGGCAGGGGATTTGCTTGCTCCGGCGTGTCATTCATGCGTATCTACGGCATTCGTTCTGTTGTTGGAACCCATGAATCAGTGATGATAAACCGACGCAATATATTAAAATTTCTGGTACTGATGATTTCGGGCGTTTGGGCCTTGAAAGCTTCGGCAAATGGCTTACGGCTGCCGGACCAGGATGCTTTTGCGACCGCGCGCGGCGAGGCGTTTGTGGCCACGGCGGACAATCCGTCAGCCATTTACTACAACCCGGCCGGCATCACCCAGCTTGGGGGCAACAATCTTCGGGGTGGCCTTTATGGAATTTATCTTGACCAAAAGTACAGCCCCCCCGATGGCGTCGACAACAGCGGTCAAACTTACCATAATTCAGATAATCTCGCTGCGGTTCCCCAGGTCTTCTACACCTACGTTCCAGAGGATTTTCCGCTGAGTTTTGGCTTGGGGGTTTACGCGCCTTACGGAGGGAAAACGTCCTGGCCGCAGGACACGGGTTTCCGCGCAGTGGCGCTGAATGGCAAGTTGACCTATGTGACGATCAACCCCGTGATGGCTTGGAGAATACTGCCTTCGCTTTCCATTGCCGCCGGCCCGATGGTGAACTATGTGGACATGTATCTGGAGCAGGGAATGCAAGGAAATGTTAGCCCCCCCAACTACTTCCGCTTTACTGGCAACGGTTGGAGCGTAGGATACAACCTCGGCGCACTGTGGCAACCGATAGAGAAAATTTCGTTGGGCGCGACGTTCCGAAGCCCGGCGAAGGTGACACTGGACGGTCAGACGGAAGTACAGTTACGCCCCCCCAGCGCGCAGAGTCCGGCACAAATGGATTTAACTTTTCCACTGAACGCCGCCTTGGGCATTTCCTACCGGCCCACACCCAAATGGAACATCGAGTTTGATGCGGACTACACGGATTGGAGCAGCTTCGGTTCGACCACCATTTACCAGGCAAATCCGCCGCGTGCTGCACCACATCCCGACAATCCGGTGACGTTCGACTGGCAGCCAAGCTGGATATATGAGTTCGGTGTGACGCGATATTTTAACGGCGGCTGGCATGCGAGCGCCGGGGTTGTCTATAACGAGAACTCCGTGCCGAATGCGTTTTACACTCCCTTGGTGGCGGACATGGACCGTTTCTTTTTCAGCGCCGGGGCCGGTTACCTGGGCAAGCATTTCAATTTCGACATCGCCTATCAGTTCGGCTACGGCCCCACGCACACGGTCACCGGCAGCCAGCCACCATCTGCGCCCGGAGGTCCAGCCGGACAGAACGCCGACGGCAAATATGATTTCATCAGCCATGCCGTGATGGTGTCGGTGGGCTGGCGTTTTTAATCCTGTATGGGGCCTTGGCATTGATGCTGCTTAAATTTCACAACTGAATTATTGCCGATGCGACACCGTCCACGTAGCATCCCGTGATTAATCACAATTAGAAAGGGCATCTTTGGCATGATTAAAATTGTTAGTTTCGCCTGCGCGGCCGCCGCACTGTTTGTGTTCGGCGGTTGCGCCACCGCGCCGAAACCCAAAACGCTGGCTGACGGGAAATCGCATTTTGTTTCCTTTGGCACGAACAGGGTCCATTACGTCACGGTGGGCGGGGGCCGGCAGACCATTGTTTTCGTCCACTGCTGGGCGGGCAATCTCGGTTTCTGGCGCGAGCAGGTCCCGGCCTTCGCGGACAAGGCGCGGCTGGTGCTCATTGACCTTCCCGGCCACGGCCAGAGCGACAAGCCGCACACCGCCTACACGATGGATTTCTTCGCGAGCGCCGTCCTGGCGGTGATGAGCGATGCGCACGTGGACAAAGCCACGCTCGTCGGCCACAGCATGGGCGGGCCGGTCATCTGCTGCGTTTACAAGCAGGCGCCGGAGAAAGTCGCCGCGCTGGTGTCGGTGGACGGATTGTTGCGCCGGCCCGACGGGAAACCCGGGCAAGCCGGGGAATTTGTCGCGCAGTTCGGCACGCCGGATTATCGCGAGCATGTCAAACAATTCGTCGGCGCCTTTTTCCCCGTTCCCGGCACCGAAGCATTGCGCGACCGGGTGCTGTCCGAAGTGCTCGCCACGCCGCAATACGTGATGGTCAGCGCGATGGAAGGAATGTTCGGCCCGAACCAGCCCGATTGGGACTTGAAGAAGGTGAACGTGCCCGTGCTCGTCATCAATGCCCGGAGCCAGATGTGGAATGCCGATTACGAAAGCTACGTCCACTCGCTTTCGCCGCAGACGGACTACCGGATGATGGATGGCGTGGGCCACTGGCTCATGCTGGAGAAGCCCGCTGAATTCAACGCCACGCTCACAGACCTGCTGCGGAAGCATGATTTGATGGCGAAATAACCGGGCCGATCCGGCATTGGTTCAGCGTGGGAACCGGTTGCCAGGGGAAAAACTTCAATTTCTCAAGCGGCTCAAAATGAGCCAAATTGTGGTTACCGGCCGGCGGTTATTTATGTAAAGTGGCCGGTGTAAGGCACAATAATCGCTTTGTTTTGGCTTGGAAAATGTTCTATTCATGCCTCCGAAAATGAGCAGTCATATCACCAACGGCAACGGCAATGGAAATGGGTCGAACGGCCTGCTCCATCCGGCCAAAGGAGCCGTGTCGGAAGTGGTTGCGCCGGAGTCCCGCGACGTCAAGGGCAACATCGCCGTTTTCAAGACCCGCGAGGGCGGGGAAACGCGCGGCGCCATCCTGCGGCTGGCGCGTTACGCGGTGGCATTTGAGTTTTGCAATCCGGCCGTGGTGTTACGCACGTCGGAAGTGCTGGATAAATTCAAGATCCTCATGGACGGCCGCACGGTTTATTCCGGACGCGCCGTGGTGGGCGATTTGATTGACGCCGGGGCCCGGATCATCTGCGAAGTCAAACTGGACGACTTGGGAGCGGAGACCGATTTTTCCCTGCAACCTTCCGGCGCCAGTCCGGACTGGGAGCAGGCCTACAGCCGTTTTTCCCGGCAGTGGCAGAAAAACTACCAGGTTTCATCGGAGTTCAAAGTGCAGGTGATGGACATCCAGGCCTTCCTGGTGGCCACGCGGCAGTGGCTGGAGCAGGTGGAGTTCGACCTGGGGACACGCCCGGGCAGCCGGCGGCCCGAACTGGAATTTGAAACCCTGGACGCCGTCGCCTGGCGCGTCATTTCCGCCTTCAACGCCCAACATGAGAGGTTTGAGGAACTCGCCTACGCCATCCCGGAGGAACATTACGGAGCGCACCAGGAGTTCGTCCGCCGCCAGTGGCAACACCTGTTTTTATGCAGCCCCTTTGGCCAGCGCACCTTTTACAAGCCTCTGGGCTATGCGGGAGATTACGAGATGATGAACATGATTTATCGCAACCGGCCCGAGGGCGGATCGCTCTATGAAAAGCTGATCCATTTATTGCTGGTCAGCCAGTGGCCGGCCCAATCGGTGCGCAACCGGGTCGCCCACCTCAAAAACCATCTCCTGCAGGAAACCGCGCGGGTGGTGCGTTCGGGCCGGCGGGCACGGATTCTCAATGTCGGCTGCGGCCCGGCCCGCGAAGTGCAGGATTTTGTGAAGGAAACACCATTGGCCAACGAAGTGGATTTTGTGTTGCTGGATTTCAACGAGGAAACCCTGGGTTATGCCCGCAGTCAAATCAACCAGGCCCAAAACCAGTTTTCCCAGCAAACCCGGGTCGAAACCCGCCGGGTATCGGTGTATCGCCTCCTGCGCCAGAACGCCCATCAGGAATATTTCGCCTCGGAACCCGGCTACGACCTGATTTATTGTGGTGGCCTGTTTGATTATTTGTCGGAACCGACCTGCCAGTCCCTGGTGAGCCTCTTTTACGACTGGCTGCGGCCGGGGGGGACGGTCATCGTGGCCAACATGAACGACACAAAACCGTTTCGCAACTTCATCGAATTTGTGCTGGACTGGCAGTTGATCTACCGCGACAGCGGGAAAATGCTGGCCCTCGCTCCGGAGCGGGTCCGGGACGCCGCCCGGGTGATCACCGAGCCGACATCGGTGAATTTGTTCCTGCATCTCGGCAAACCGGATTGATATGCAAACCATCCCCCAGGAATTTCGCGCCGCTTATCAGGAACATGAGCGGGAAATCACCCTGCGCAAGACCCGGCTGGGGTGCTTTTTGGGAATTGTGATGGTGCCGCTCTTTTGCGGTTTGGACCACTATGTTTATCCGAAGTGGGGGTTTCCCTTTCTCCTGTCGCGGTTGCTCTGTTCGGCATTGATGGCGGGGTTGTATCCCATTCTGGCGACCCATTTCGGCCGGAAGCATTATCATTTCATGGGCGTCCTGCTGTTGTTCCTGCCCTCGGCGACCATTGCCTGGATGATTTACGTGACCGAAGGGGCCGCGTCACCGTATTATGCGGGGCTGACCCTGGTGCTGATGGTGCTCGCCGTGGTGTTGGATTGGACGTTCCTGCAAAGTGTCGTCTCGGTTTTGCTGGTCTTGATGTTGTACCTGGCGGCCAGCCTGCCTTCGGCAGCCGGGGCCAACTTCGGGATGTTCCTGAACAATCTGTTTTTCCTTGTGTTCCCCGGCATCGCCATCATCGTGGGGGCGTACTTTCACAGCCGGGTCCGGGTCAGCGAGTTTGTCTCCAGCTGCGAACTGGACAAGAGCCGCAAGGCGCTGGAAGCGAGCCTCCAACAGCTCAAGGAAAACGAGATGCAACTGGTGCAATCCGAAAAACTGGCGTCGCTCGGCCGCATGAGCGCGGGCATCATCCACGAAATCAACAATCCGCTGAACTTCGCCACGACCGGCCTGTTTACCCTGCGCAACAAGGGCCAATACCTTGCCCCGGAGCAACAGGAAGATTATGCCGAGATTTTGAACGATGTCGAAGAAGGCGTCAAACGGGTGAAGACCATCGTCTCGGATTTGCGGATGTTCACGCATCCCGAAACCGAGAACCGGGATCAGGTGGAGGTGGCGGAGGTGGTCGCTTCGGCGCTGCGGTTCCTGAGCAATGAGTGCAAGGACAAGGTACAGATCGACCAGCAGATTGACGGGCATCAGACGATCTGGGCGAACAAGAACAAATTGATCCACCTGCTCACGAACCTGCTGCAAAACTCGCTCGATGCGTTGAAAACGAAGTCGTTCCGGGATGAAAAGCCAACCATCCGGATTGAAGGACGGGTTGAAAACGGCAGCAGCATTTTGTCGGTTCGCGACAACGGTCCGGGCATCGCCCCGGCCGATGTGGACAAGATTTTCGACCCTTTTTTCACCACGAAAGACGTGGGTGAAGGAATGGGGCTGGGGTTGAGCATCTGCTACCGCATCGTGCAGGAGTCCGGGGGAAGGATTTCGGTGAAAACGGAGCCGGGAAAGTTCTGTGAATTTACGCTGGAATTCCCCGTCAGGACAAATCAGGCAACCAACTGAAAGCCGGACATGGAAAATCTCTACGACTATAAAAAATTCGCCATCCTCTACGTGGATGATGAGGAAATGTCTTTAAAATACTTCACCCGCGCCTTTGGGGATCGGTTTCGGATTTTGACGGCGGCCAATGCCCAGGACGGCCTCAAACTGTTCGAACAGCACGCCGACGAAATCGGCCTGCTGCTGACCGACCAGCGGATGCCCGGGGAAAAAGGCGTCTGGCTTTTGGAGCGGGCGCGGCAATTGCGCCCGCATGTTTTGCGCATGCTGGTCACGGCTTACGCGGACATGGACGCCGCCATCGCCGCCGTCAACAGCGGCGCGATTTACAAATACGTCACCAAACCCTGGGACCCGCCGCAATTCGAGCTCACGCTCAAGCAGGGCCTGGAATTTTTCATGGTGCAGGCCGAACGCGACCAGTTGCTCCGCGAAAAAATGTCCGTGTTGCGCAACATGATGATCGCCGACCGCATTGTGAGCCTCGGCCTGCTGGCCGCCGGGTTGAGCCATCATATCCGCAACTCGCTTGTCGCGGTAAAAACCTTTCTCGACCTCGCGCCCGCGAAAATGGCCGAGGAAAAAACGGATTTGAACGCCCTGCGCAACCCCGAATTTTGGAAGGAGTATCACCAGAACGTCCAGTCGCAGATTGAAAAAATCAACAGCCTGCTCAAGGACCTTTGGGCGGCGTCGGAAAACAATGCCTCGTCGCAATTCGCCGACGAAGTATTGCTGCACCAGGCCGTCAGTGCGGTGCTGGCCCCGCTCAAGGACCAATTCGCCGCCCGGCGGATCGAAATTGACAACACGATTCCCGATTCGTTGCCTGCGCTGCATGTGGACCAGCCGAAATTTTACCGGCTGTTTGAATTGTTGCTGAAGGACGAACTGGACATGCTGCCCGCCGGCAGCCGCATCACCTTATCGGCGGAATTGAAGAATGCCGGGGCCAAACCGGAAATCGTCGTTCAAATCAGCGACAACGGGCCGGGCCTGCCGGAGGAAGCTTTGCGCGTCATCTTCGATCCGTTTGTTGTGCGTAGCAGCGTGCCGTCCGAATACGGCATCAATCTGATTGCCTGCTTTTTCATCGTCCACCATCACGGCGGCAAAATCGAAGCCAAAAGCCAGCACGGTTACGGCACGACGTTCACCCTCCACCTGCCGCTCAAGTCCGAACCGGTCGTTTCATCGCCGTCCGACACGGAATTCCTTCAAAAAGCGCTGCTGAACGAAAATCTTTGGGAAAAACTGCTCGCCAGTGGATAATTTCCCGGTTTTACGCCATAAAATCCGCATCATTGCTTCAAGATTCCATTGACCTTTTGGCTTGAATTGTGGAATATACCCGGACAGAAGTGGCAACCGAGTATTGGCATCTTTTCTTGGAAGTGCGATGAAAACCATTTTGGTATTGTCTCCTCATCCGGATTTCGCCGAAACAATTCGCGCGAGTCTGAATCCGGAACAATGCCAGGTCGTTCATCGCCTCAATGTTGATGAAGCCGAGCCGCTGCTTGTGCATGGACTTGCCGACGCCTGCATTCTCGACGTGGATTTGATGGGCGTCGAAGGCGTCTGGGTCATCGAACGCCTCCGCCGCCGCGACGCCAAATCCCCCCTCATTGCTTACACGGCCAACACCCAATCCGAGTGGGAAGAGGAGGCTTTTTTGCGCGGCGTCACCCACGTGCTGGCGAAACCCGTTCGCAGCCGGCTTTTGAATTCGTTGTTGGAACGTTTATGGAATGCGCCGGCAACCCAGCGCCCGACACAAGCGCCTCCGCCACCCGCGCCGATGCCATCGCGAACCCCGTTTTTCCAAACGCCCGAACTGTCGCCCAACCGCGTCATCAACGCGTCACAAACGCTTGATGTGCTGAGCAATTTTTCGTCCATACTCACCCATTCGCTGGACGCCGAGGCGATGTTGAAACAATTTCTGCTGTTCCTCCGCGAAATTCTCAGTGTCAACCGCGCTGCCATCTTCCTGAACCGTCCCTCGCCGTTCGCGGAAACAACCTTGCCGGAGGACAGCCGTCGGTTGCGTGCCGTCGCCGCCATCGGCCTTTCGCCGGGTTTGCTCGAACATTTGGGACTCTCGCTCGATTCCGGCATCGGCGGCCAGCTTTCCCGGCTCGGCCGGATTCTCCGCCGCGACAGCGACGAGGCGCGCGCCGACGTCGAAACGCAAAAGGAATTTGAATTGCTCGGCGCGCAGGTCGCCGTGCCCATTCCCGACCGTGAAGCGATTGCCGGCGTGGCCGTTTTCGATGTGCGCATCACCGGCGAACCGCTGGTCAACGCCGAACTGGAGCTCATTTTCCATCTGCTGGAACAGGTCGGCCTCGCCCTCTGCAATATCGAACTGCATGACCGGCTGGCCGGCAACCATGAGATGATGACCGACGTGCTGCGCGAACTCAGCAGCGCGTGCATTGTCGTCGGACGCGACCTGAAAGTGCTCCACGCGAACAAGGCTGCGCGCCGCCACTTCGGCCAGAAAAACAAACGCACCGGCGATCTCGAATTCAGCGATTTGCCGCAGGTGCTCGGCGCGAAAATCTATCAAGTCCTGAAAACCGGCGCGGCGATGGGGCCCTATCGCTACGAACCGGAAAATTCGCCGGGCACGGTTTACAGCGTCAGTGTCGTGCCGTTTCGGCATGGGAATTCCACCGTGCCCATTTCGGCGTTGCTGACCGCCGATGATCTCACCCAGACCGAACAGTTGCGCCGCCTGGAAGTCGAGGCCGCCAACCTGCGCCTCATCAAATCCATGGCCGACCGGCTCGCGCACGAAATCGGCAACGCGCTCGTGCCGCTGGCCACGCACCAGCAGTTGCTCGCGGAGAAATACAAGGACCGGGAATTCCGCGAATCACTCGACCAGGCCCTCGCCGACGGCGTCAAGCGCGTCACGCGGCTGATCAATCAAATGCGTTTTCTCGCGCGCGAAGGGCACATCGAACAGGAGACTTTCACCGTCGGGAAATTGATCGAGGAAGCCTATCAGGAAGCGCGCCAACATCAGTCCGCCGATGCCGGCAAGATGCAATTTGAAACCGTTGGCAAACCCGTTGTCATTACCGGCGACCGCGCCGCGCTCAAACACGCGCTGGCTGAAATCATGCTCAATGCGCTTCAGGCGAATCCCAAGGAGCCGAAAATCGGCGTCACATTGCACACCGATGCCAATCGCGCCGGCGCGCCGGACGTTCAGATTGAGGTTCAGGACAACGGGGCCGGCTTTACCGCTGAGGCTGCGCGAAAAGCGCCCGCGCCGTTTTTCACCACGCGCAACGTTGGTTTGGGTCTGGGATTGACCGTCAGCCGGAAAATCATCGAAACGCATCACGGCAAGCTGGAAATTGTTCCGCCGCAGGCCGGCCAGCCCGGGGTCGTCCGCGTTTCATTGCCGGCGGACTCCGGCATTTCCACCGCGGTCTGAGCGCCAGACTAGACGCCGTTGTCGCCGATGGCCTCGACCGGACAGCCCTCCTTGGCTTCTTTGCAGCGGGCTTCCTCTTCCGGCGATGCCGGTTGTTTGTAGACAAGTGAGTATCCGCCGTCGTCGTTGCGTTTGAAATTATCCGGCGCCGTCTCGCGGCACAGGTCGCAGTCAATGCACTGGTTGTCCACGTAGTATTTGCCCGGGACGTTTTCGGGATAGCGATTTGCAGCGTCAGCCATAAAATCAGTCTTGAATTTAAAATGCAATATGGCGGCCCGGCCGGACAATGGCAAGTCCATTTCAGTTTTTTCATCTCGGTTCCTTTCGACTTCATCAACCCGGAAAATACCATCGAAGCGGCGCTGAAAAGCCTCGTAAAACAGGGCCGTCTGAAATCTGGCGCCACCGCGGTCATCGTCGGCTCCATCCTCGTCGGCGAACAAATCGTGGACGCCGTGCAAATGCGGGTGGTGTAGACGCATTCGGGTGCTTTGTGCGGCGGCAGAAAAAACTTTCATCGCTGTGGAAGTGCATTAAAATAGCGACCATGCGGTTGTTGCCCTCTGGTGCCAAGACGCCGAACAGAATACTGGCCTGGCTGGCGGCCAATCCGTGCTGGGTGCTCACCCTGATGACGCTGGTTACGCTCAGTCTCTTTGTTACCAAGCCATTCAATATTGACGACCCGCTTTTCATCTGGGTGGCCCGAAACATTCAAGCTCAACCCGGCCGTCCCTATGATTTTAGCGTCAATTGGTACGGTCGGGCACAACCGATGTGGGAAACCACGAAGAACCCTCCGCTTGCCTGTTATTACCTGGCCGTTGGCGCCACCATCCTGGGTTGGAGCGAATCCGCATTGCACGCGGTCTTTGTGCTGCCGGTGCTGGCCGCGATCCTGGGAACGTATCGCCTGGCAAAACGCTTTTGCAGCCGACCGGTGTTGGCCGCCAGCATAACCTTGTTCACCCCGGTTTTCCTGGTTTCCAGCACGACGCTGATGTGCGACGTGCTGATGCTGGCCTTCTGGGTCTGGGCGATTGTGCTATGGCTTGAAGGGACAGACCATAATGATCCGTTGCGTCTGTCCGGGGCCGCGCTCTTAATAGGGATGGCGGCTCTTACGAAGTACTACGGGATCTGTCTCCTGCCATTGCTGGCCGCGTGGAGCCTGCTGGGCAAACATCGGATAAAGAACTGGGTGGGTTACTTCATTATTCCGGTGGGGATCCTGGCTGTCTACCTGATAACCATGCAGGCGCTTTACGGACACGGCCTGCTGTCAGACGCAGGCAATTATGCCGTGGGGTTCCGAAAATCGGTCAACCCAGCCCAGGCGCAAGCCGTGCTGACCGCGCTGGCCTTCACCGGCGGGTGTCTGGCGGTGTCGGTTTTCTTCACACCCATTTTATGGCGACCCGCCACGCTGGCGATGGGAATGGCAATCTCGGTGCTTGTCACCGCCCTGTTATGCGTCGGAACTCCCGTCGCCAAACAATTCGCCTCGTCGGATGCCACCTCGCCCAACGCTGTTGCGATGCAACTTGTCTTTTGGGGAGCCGGCGGAATCAGCGTATTGGCGCTGGCGGCGGCGGACGTTTGCAAACGGCGCGATGCCGATTCGTCGCTGCTGGGATTATGGCTGGGGGGAACATTTGTTTTCACAGCCCTCTTCAACTGGACCATTAACGGCCGCTCGATTCTCCCCATGGCGGTTCCCACAGGAATTTTCATCGCCCGTCGACTCGATCAACGGGCCGGCGAAGGAGTGAAGATTACGCGGGCAATGATTATAGCGCCCTTGGCAACTGGCGCGGTACTGGCCTTGTTGGTGGCCAGATCAGACTTCCTGCTCGCGTGGGCGGTGCGTCAGACCGCACAGGAAGCACAAGCCCGATACGGCCATGGCAATCACACGTTCTGGTTTCAAGGACATCATGGGTTTCAATACTACATGGAAGCAGCCGGTGCATCGGCATTGGATTTTGACAATAGTGTACAATCAGGTGATTACGTGGCCATTCCTTTAAATAATCCGAATACTTATCCAGTAGATGAGACGCTCGTAACCCAACAAAAAAGTATCCTTGTTCCCGGTCCAAACTGGCTGACGACCATGAACATGAGTGTGGGTGCAGGTTTTTATACATCCCTTTGCGGTCCGTTGCCGTTTGCCTTTGGCCGGGTGCCGCCGGAACAAGTGCTTGTTTATTTGGTTAATCTTCCTCTAAGTGCGTCCGGAACCAACTCCACCGGAACCGCGAAATAACACCGGCTACGGCTGGCTCCGGCCGCGTCACTCAAAAATTTACGCGTTGTGCCCCGGCAATGAAGCGGCCGGCGGCCCGACCCTGAGTTGGAGCGTTACTCCGTTTGTCGTCCCCTTTGACCTCATCAACCCGGAAAATACCATCGAAGCGGCGCTGAAAATCCTCGTGAAACAGGGCCGTCTGAAATCCAGCGCCACCGCGGTCATCGTCGGCTCCATCCGCGTCGGCGAACAAATCGTGAACGCCGTGCAGATGCGGGTGGTGTAATTAAATCCCCAACGCCTTCACCGCTGCCGTGGCAAGGTTGAGCATCGTGTTTGGAAACAAACCGATCCAGAACATTCCGGCGATGCAAATCGCGATGGTAACCTTGGCCGGGCCGGAAAGTAAAATCGGCGACAAATCCGCCGGCGCGTCCTTGCTCCAGTAAATCGCGCGGATGACGCCGCCATAGTAGTAAAGCGAGATCACCACGCCCGCGAGCGCCGTGAACGCGAGGCAATAGTAACCCGGATTCGTCGCGCCTTGTTCCAGAACGGCTTTCAGCAACAAAAACTTCCCGAAAAATCCGGCCATGGGCGGAATGCCCGCCAGCGACACCATCGCCAGCGTCATCGTCGTGGCCAGCAGCGGCGAACGCTGATTCAATCCGGCCAGTGCGGAAATGTCTTCACTGTCCAGATGCCGCATCACGAGGCAAATGACCGTGAACGCCCCCAGCACCGTGAACAGATAACCGCTCAGGTAATAAAGAATCGCCGCCTGACCACTCGCGCTCAACGCCGCCACGCCCAGCAGCAGATAACCCGCGTGCGCAATGCTCGAATAACCCAGCAGACGTTTGACGTTTTGCTGTGGGATCGCGCACAAGTTGCCGTAAAGAATCGTGATGCCGGAGATGATGATGAGCGGGTTCGCCCAATGCGCCGTTACGCCTGGAATTGCCGTGAACAAAACGCGCAGCAATAAAACGAACCCGGCGGCCTTTGAGCCAACAGCCAGGAAAGCCGTCGTCGGTGTCGGCGCGCCTTGATAAACGTCCGGCACCCAGATCTGGAACGGGAACGCTGCGATCTTGAAACCGAGCCCCACCAGCACCAGCACCACGCCGAGCAGGAATATTTTATTCCCGGCAAATTGAGCTGCGACCAATGCCAGTTCGTTGAAGTTGAGCTTGCCGGTCGTCCCCCACACCAGCGCGATGCCATAAACCATGAACGCCGATGATAACGCGCCGAGTATCAGGTATTTCACACCCGCTTCGAGCGACACGAGCCGGTTGCGTTGAAAGCTCGTGAGCACGTAAAACGTGACGGTGATCAGCTCAATGGAGACGAACAGCATCACGAAGTTGTTCGCCGACGCGGCAAACAACATTCCCGACAGCGCGAAGACGATAAGCGAATAATATTCCGAAATGCCAGTGGCCATGCAGTCGGAAAATTCTGCCGACATGAACAGCACGAGAATGGCGGCGACGATGAAAAAGCGTTTGAAAAACACCGCCAACCCGTCTTCGACGAACATGCCGTTGAAGGCGGTACCGGTGGCACCATTGTTCCAATTCATGACCAGCAACACCGCCAGCGCCGCCGCTGCCGCGTAGCCAAGGAAGCGCTTGCGTTCGGCGGGCATCCAAAAATCCGCGAGCATCAGCACGAGGCCGAGGCCGATCACCCAGATTTCCAGATTGAGCAGGGATGCGTTCATCAATTCAAAATCGTATTACTTTCCAAAGCGCGGACGGAAATATTGTGTAGCACCCGCGTCTCGCGGGTTGTTTCGGGCGTCACGCCCGAAACTGTTCGCTGACCCAGCTTGCTGTCTTTCGTCTGATCAAAACCAATCGTGCGCGCGCCGACGCAATTCGGCGGGACGCCGAATTGAACCTGCGAGACGCGGGTGCTACCCACAGCAACCGTTTCACCTCGTACCATTTTCACAATCTTCTCCACGTCCGGCGTGATTTTTTCCGTCAGCAATCGCGGGAAGCAGCCAAACACCAGCAAGCTGGCGAGCAGCAACGCGTAGGGCAGTTTGCGCCAGACGTGCGTTGCGTCGGGAATGCCCGACCACTTTTCCGGCAATGGGCCGTGCAAAACGTTTCGCATCGCGCGCAGCATGTAGAGCGCGCCGATCAGCAACGCGCCCCAAACTGCCAGCACTGTCACGAACGGAAAGACCTTCCACGCCCCAAAGAACACTGTGATTTCACCGACAAAATTCGCGAACCCCGGCAAACCGCAACTGGCCAGCGCCGCCATCAACAGCGCAGTGCCGATGAACGGCAGTTTACGCGCCAGCCCGCCGAGTTCCTTCATCTCCAGCGTGCCGGTCTGCCGGTAAATGTAGCCGCTCAAGCCGAACGTCAGCGCGGCAAGAAATCCGTGCGCGATCATGATGATCACCGCGCCGGTTACGCCAATGAGATTCAGGCTCGCGATGCCGAGGAAGATGAAACCCATGTGCGCCACGCTGGAATTGCCGATGAGCAGGTTCAGGTTGCGTTGCCGCATTGCCACCCAGCCGACGTAAAGAATGTTGCCGAGACAGAGCCAGGCGAGAATTTGCATCCAGTGTTGCGCCGCCTGCGGCAGCAACGGCAGCGCGATGCGAATCAAACCATAGAGACCAAACTTCTTCAGCACTCCCGCGTGCAGCATGGCCGTTGGCGACGGCGCGGAACCATAACCCAGCGGCGCCCAGGTGTGGAACGGCCAGAGCGAAACCAAAATGCCAAAACCGAACAACAGTAGCGGGAAGATAAAGTTCTGCGAGTGCGCCGCCAGCGGATGCGCCTGGACGTATTCGGTGAGTTTCGGGATGTCGAACGTGTTCGCGCCGGATTGCAGGTAAAGCGCGATGAGGCCGATGAGCGCAATCAGGGCGCCGATGCTGAGGTAAAGCGTGATCTGGAACGTCGCGTAGTTCTTCCGTTCGCCGCGGCCCCAGACGCCGATCATGATGAACGTCGGCACCAGCGCGAGTTCATGCAGGAAATAAAAGAAGAACAAATCCAGCGACGCGAACGCACCAAGGATGCCGCCGGTCATCACAAGCAGCAGAATGTAAAATTCCTTCTCTCGTGACTGGATTTCAAACGAGCAACACGCCGCCGCAAACGCCACGATTGCACCCATCAAAATCAATCCGACGTTCAAGCCGTCCACGCCGACGTGATAACTGATGCCAAGTGATTCGACCCACGGGATTTGCTGCTCGAACTGATAGCCCGCATGACCGGTGACAAACTGGCAAAACATTTTCACCGCCAGCAGCATCGAAATGAACGTGGCGAGCAGGGCGACGGCACGGATGATGACACGGTAATTGCGCGGCACGAACACCAGCACCATCGCCGCCAACAACGGCCAACCGAAAATGTAAGTCAAAGGTGACATTTCTTTTTTAACGCAAAGACGCAAAGGCGCAAAGGCGCAAAGGAAATACTTTCCATTCTCTGCGTCTTGACGTCCTGGCGTCTTGGCGTTTAATCAAAACGGTTTTCAATTTTGGCCGTCTTTCTAGTTCTTTCGCTTTAGCTGTGGTTTAAAATCCACAGCTTCCGGTAATCCATTCACAACCCGGTGAACTCCGTTCTTCACAAACTGCTCGCCGAAGTTGATGGCCAGTCCCAATTTCAAGCCCGTCAGTCGCAGATACGTCAGCATTTGGGCTTCGAAGATTGGATTCCATTCGGTAACAGCTTTGTTGTCCACAAGCACCAGGCCTTCAACCTTCATATCGAGCCGAAGCGGTTTGCTGAGGACGCGGCCTTTGTAGGTAATCCGAACGGGAAGCTGACGCTCCACCTTCAAGCCGCGCAGTCTCAACTCTTCAGCCAAGGCTTCCTCATAAACGTCTTCAAGCAAGCCCGGGCCGCCAAGTTCGCGATGTACCTCAATCGCGGCGTCCACGATAATCTTGGCTATCTCATTCTCTGTCATGCCAGCCTGCCTTTCTTAAACACCCAGACGAAAAAAACCCAGGCCGCCAAGGAAAAGCAGTCGCTTTCCAGTTTGCGTCTTCGCGTCTTTGCGTCTTTGCGTTGAATATCAGAGTTCATTTTCCTAAAACGAACCAGAGCACCACGGCCACGCCGAGCGCGAACAGGAAGGCGTAGGTCTGGAGATTGCCGGTTTGCATGAGGCGTAGCGCCCGGCCGGAAATATCCGTGCCGCCGCGTACCAGGCCGATGCAGGCCCAATCCACCAGCCAGCGGTCAATCCAATCCATCACCGCCGCGATGAAATCATGCACGCGGATGAAAGTGGCCTCATAAATCTCGTCAAAGTAAAACTTGTTTTTCATCGCAGTGGCAAAACCACCAAGCTTGGCGGGCAGCGGATCGTTCGCGGCGTTCTGATACAACCTCTGTGCAGTGAAAAAGCCGGTCGCAACAAAAGCAAAACCAATCAGCGTTCCTACCAGTGAATGCGTAATCGGCTCAAGGAGCCTTTGCATCAGCGAGGCACCGGATTCGCCGGGTGAAAATTGGGCCGTGTAAATCTCACTGATGGGAATGACCCCGCCAATGACCGTGAACACCGCGAGCACAATCAACGGCCAAGTCATCACGGCGGGCGATTCGTGCGCGTGTTCGGCAGCTTCAGTCTTCGCTTTACCGAGAAACGCAACATAGAACAGCCGGAACATGTAGAACGTTGTCAAACCGGCCACCGCCGCGCCGAGCAGGAAAAGGGGAACATTTTTTTGTTCAAGCGCCTGCGCCAGAATTGAATCCTTGGAGTAAAATCCGCTGAAGGGCGGCACGCCGCTCAAGGCCAGTGTGCCGATCAAAAACGTCCAGAACGTGACGCCCATTTTTTTGCACAAGCCGCCCATCCTCCAGATGTCCTGCTCATGATGTAGCGCAATAATGACCGAGCCGGCGCCGAGGAACAGCAACGCCTTGAAAAACGCGTGCGTGGTCAAATGGAACATCGCGGGCGTCGGGCCGCTTAAGCCGACGGCCATGACCATGTAGCCGAGTTGCGAGATGGTCGAGTAGGCGAGGATGCGTTTGATGTCGTTTTGCTGGACGGCGATGAGCGCCGTGAGCAATGCAGTAAAGCCACCGATGTAAGCGATGACCTGCAGTGCCGTCGGGTCGAGCAGGAAAATAATCCGGCAAAGCATATAAACACCGGCGGCCACCATTGTCGCTGCGTGGATCAATGCGCTGACCGGTGTTGGGCCTTCCATCGCATCGGGCAACCAGACGTGCAGCGGAAACTGTGCAGACTTGCCAATCGCACCGCAGAAAATCAGCAGACCGACAATGCTGGCAAGGGTCCCGAGCGCCGCAGGATTGGCAACGAGAGTTTGTTGGAGCGTGCTGAAATTCAGTGAGCCAAGCGCGGTCCACATCACCAAGATGCCGAGCAGGAAACCGAAGTCACCAAGGCGGTTGGTGAAAAACGCTTTTTTGGCTGCGTCCGCCGCACTGGGTTTTTCAAACCAGAAACCGATGAGCAGATAGCTGGACACACCGACGAGTTCCCAGAAGATGAAAAGCTGGATGAAATTATTCGCCAGTACGACGCCGAGCATCGAGAACGCGAACAGGCTCATGAACGCGAAGAAGCGTGAGAACCCGCGGTCTTCACGCATGTAGCCGAACGAGTAGATGTGAATCGCCCCGCCCACGCCGGTGACGATGAGCATCATCATCAGGCTCAACGCATCGAGCTTCAGGCCGAAATCGATGTTCAGATTGCCGATGGACAACCAGTTGGTCGTCAGTTCGGAAGGCATGGGTGCCCAGCCATTGGCCGCGATGAAAACAATCGTGAGGACAAAGCCGATGACAACGGCGCCGATGGACAGGAGCGCGCTGGTGGTGCGGCAACGCAGGGTGAAAAGCGTTATCACCGTCGCTGCCAGCAGCGGCAGAAACAAAATCAACCAAGGTAACGCTTCGTATTTCATCAAAGTTTCATCGTGGTCAGGTCTTCGACGTGCGCGGTCTGGCGTTTGCGGTAGAGCGCGACGATGAGCGCCAGGCCGACCGAGACTTCCGCCGCGGCGACGGTGATGATGAAGAAGACCAGCACCTGGCCGTTGAGGTTGTTGTTGAACCGCGAAAAGGCGACGAGCGCGAGGTTCGCCGCATTGAGCATCAGCTCCAGCGACATGTAAATCACCAGCAGATTGCGGCGCGTGACCACGCCGAGCAGGCCGAGCGCGAATAACAGCGCGCTCACGACAAGATAATGTTCGAGTCCGGGTGTCATACAGCGGAGTGATGGAGTAATGGAGTAATGGAGTGATGGAGCCCGCATTTTTGCAGCACTCCAACTCTCCAACTCTCCAATACTTCGTTTTCTCTTCTCATTTCAAATCCTTTTTGCTCAATAAAATCACGCCCATCATCGCCACGAGCAGCAGCACGGAGACGACTTCAAACGGCAGCAGATATTGCGTGAACAATAATTTGCCGAGCGCGGCGGGTTCGCCTTCCAGCATCGGCGCCGGCAAATTGGCGCTGGGGCTGGTTGTCACCAACACTTTCAGAAAAATGGTCGCGATGGCGCCGACGGAGACCAATCCGCCGATCAGTCCGAACTTTTTGGCCCGGCGGCGTTCCTCCTCCTTCAAATCGAGCAGCATGATGACAAAGAGGAACAGCACCATGACCGCGCCCGCGTAGACGAGGATTTGCACCGCCGTGAGGAAGAACGCGTGCAGCAACACGAACAGCCCGGCCATCGAAATGATGGTCAACACGAGAAACATGGCGCTGGTGACTGGGTTGCGGCTGAACGGATTGGCGATTACCAGCACGCCGCACAGCAGCGTCAGGAACGCGAACACGTAAAATAAAATGTCAGGCAGTCCCATTGCTTTGGATTAAACCTTCACCGGAAAGCCTTCCTGTTCCCTCGCTTCTTCCAGTTTGTGTTTCCATTTCTGAACACCGGCGTGCGTGCCACCGAGTTCGAGCAACTTTTGCATGTTGTAAATCATTTCTTCGCGGTTCGTGCCGGTGAGCGAATAATCCTTTTGCAGGAAAATCGCCTCCTCCGGGCAGACTTCCTGGCAAAAGCCGCAAAAAATGCAGCGGAGCATGTCGATCTCGAATTCGAGCGGCATCTTCTCGGCATTCGGACGGTCGGCTGGCGGGCCAGCCGGACCAGGCGGAATGATTTTGATGGCCTTGGGCGGACAGACGAATTCGCAAAGCTGGCACGAGACGCATTTGGTGTTGCCGTCTTGGTCGCGCACGAGATACGGCGCTCCGCGGTAGCCTTCGGGCACAACACACTTTTCCTCGGGATATTGCATCGTCACCTTCCGCTTGAAGAAGTGACGGAGCGTGACTTTGAATCCGCTGGCAATCGCCGGCAGATAAAGCCGTTCCCAAAGATTCAGCCTTTTACGTTTAACTATCATCTTCAATTCTCTCGCGTGCGAACAAACCGATTCGCGCAATTCCTGCTCTCATTAACACCCCGCTTCAGCGGGGTGCAAGTCAGCCGGGTGAGCGGAAACCGTTTCAACGGTTTTAGTCTTTGCGCCACTCCAGCCCGTATCGTTCGACGAACAATTTCAATTCCTCGACAAAATCCTGCTTCCGATGGTGTTCCTCCTGATTCGCAATGTAGGCGCAAACTTCCGCGATGCCCGACTCCGAGACAGAGAATACGCCGTAACCACGTCCCCAACCAAACTTGCCCGCGATCAGATTGCTCTCGTTGATCCAGTGCGACGAGCCACCCTTGAACAACTGCATGACTTCCTCGATGGAAAGATTCGTTGGCAAGTCTATCAACGCGTGAACGTGGTCGGCGTTCACAAAATTGATCTTCATGTGGATGCTTTTCTGCTTCGCATAATCCGTCAAGAACTGTGAAAGCTTCACCGCCGCAGACTTGGTCAGCAATGGACGACGCTCCAGCGTTGCCCACACCGGGTGTAGCCAGACACGCGAATAGGAATGGAGGAACATAGGCTTGACTCATTTCCACTGTCTTTCTACCGCGTGGGAAACTGTTAAAACAGTTTTTCGTCTTTCGCCCGTTACCAACACCCCGCTGAAGCAGGGTGTTAATGAGTGACGACAACCGTAATTTGTTAGTCCGGTATTCATCATTTCGCTTGCATCCACAAAATCACCGCCGTTACCACAATGTTCGCCAGCGCCAGCGGCAAAAACCGGCGCCAGCCCAAATCCATCAACTGATCATACCGGAAGCGCGGCCACATCCAGCGCACCCAGATAAAAAGCAGCAGGAACACAAACACCTTCGCCAAAAAGATCGCGATGTGTGCGATGCCGCCCAACAACGTTGTCGCGGTCTGGTCGAGGCCGAACCATGGCAGTGTCCAGCCGCCGAAAAACAACGTCACCATCATCGCCGACGCAAGAATCATGTTCGCGTATTCGCCCATGAAAAACAGTGCAAATTTGATGGAGCTGTATTCGACGTTGTAGCCGCCGGCCAGTTCCTGCTCGGCTTCCGGCAGATCGAATGGTGTGCGGTTGGTTTCGGCAAAAGCCGCGCCGATGAAAATTGCGAACGCCAGAGGTTGCTTGAACAGCAGCCAGTGCCACCAGGCGCCGGCCTGATAGCTGACCACGTCATTGAGATTCAAACTGCCGACGAGCAGGAAAATCGGAATGACCGACAGGCCCATGGAGATTTCGTAGGAAATCATCTGCGCGCTTGACCGGATGCCGCCGAGGAACGGGTATTTCGAGTTCGCCGCATAACCCGCCAGCACAATGCTGTAAACGCCGAGCGATACGATGCCGAACGTATAAAGAATGCCTACATTCAGATTGGCCAGCACCATCGGCTGATGGCCAATCTTCGATCCAAACGGAATGACAGCGAGGTTAAGAATGGCCGGCATCAGGGCAATGGCCGGTGCCAGGAAGAAATAAATCTTGCGCACGTGCGCCGGCGTGAACTCCTCCTTGAAAAACGCCTTCACCGCGTCCGCCACCGGTTGCAGCAGGCCCAGCGGCCCGACGCGATTCGGTCCCAGCCGGTCCTGCATGAACGCGCACACGCGCCGTTCGACCAGCACGATGTACGCTACCATCGTCATCAGGACGGCAAACACCGCCACCACCTTTACCGCCGTGAAGAGGGCGAATTGTTGCGCGTCGCTCAAGTTATTTAACCAATCAATCATTTAAAATCTTCACCGTCACACCCGTGTCGCCGAGACCCGCCCACGTCAATCCGTGGAACGCGGGCACGTCCTTCGCCATTTCGTTGAACAAACCTTCGATGGTCAGGAATCCGTCCTGGCCGGTAACGTTGTAAACCAGGTCGTGTAAAAATTCCCATTCGGGCCTTGCCTCGCCGGGCGGCTCGACAGCTTTCATGAATTTCTGGACGCGGCCCTTCGTGTTTATGAACGTGCCGCGTTTCTCGGCGTGGGCGCAGCCGGGCAACAAATAATGCGCCAGCTTCGTCGTCGCGTTCGGCAAAATGTCGCTCACCACGAGCGTCTCGAGCTCACCCAGCAAATCCGCGCCGATGCCGTGCTTCGTGACATCCTCGCCAAAGACGATGAGTGTCTTGATTTTGCCGGCGCGGATGCCGTCGGCAATTTTCGGCAAATGGCTTCCCATCGGGCTGGCGGCGATACCGGTCATTTGCGCTCCGTTCGTGTTCGGATTTTTGTCCGCACTCACGAGCAGCTTGTCGCCCTCGCCCACGCGCGGGATGGAATCACTGACCGCGCCGAATTTCGCCTTCAATTTTGAAAGCAGCCAAAGTTCCTCGTTGGTCTGCCGCGCCGAGGTGATAATGGCGACCGAGCCTGCTTGGACTTTCTTGAGTTTTTCCGCAACATCGCTCAAAGCCGCCGGCCAGGTCGCTTTTTCACTTCTGCCCTCTGACTTCTGACTTCTGACTTCCCTCAGCCGGTCCTTGCAGCCAATCCATTTGTAATTCAGCCGCCCGGCGTCGCACATCCACGGGCCGTTGACGGCGTCGTTTTCGCGCGGCGTGTAGCGGTAAATTTTCCCCTCGCGCGACCCGATGAGAATGTTGCAGCCGGTCGCGCAACTGGTGCAGATACTTTTGGTTTCCTTGAGGAACCAAACACGCATCTGGAACCGGAAATCCTTCGATGTGAGCGCGCCCACCGGACAAATATCCACCGTGTTCAGCGTGTAATTGTTGTCGAAAGCTTTGCCCGGATAAGCCGTGAGCGTGTTGAAACTACCGCGATTGACAACGCCGAGCGCGTCATCACCCACAATGTCCTTCGTAAACCGGATGCAGCGCGTGCATAGGATGCAGCGCTCGTCGTCGAGCACAATGCGTGGGCCGAGGTCAACGGCCTTGGGTTTGTGAACCTTGGCCTCCACAAAGCGGCTGGCTGACTGGCCGTAGTCCACCGAGTATTCCTGCAACTTGCATTCACCTGCCTGGTCGCAGATGGGGCAATCGAGCGGATGGTTGATGAGCAAAAATTCGAGCATGCCTTCGCGCATTTGTTTCACGCCGGGTGTGTTCGTGTAAATCTCCATGCCAGGTGAAACCGGTGTGGCACAGGCAATGGCCGGGTGCGGCGATTTGACGACTTTCGCCGTGCCATCGGGATTCAAAAGCGGTTTGCGGTCCGGGCCGAGAGCGGGGGTGCCGAACTCAACAAGGCACATGCGGCAATTGCCGGCGATGGGCAGCTTCGGATGATAGCAATAATGCGGCACGTCCGTCTTCGCCAGTTCGCACGCTTGGATCATGGTCGTGGGTGTCAGTTTGCCCGACCAATCGGCCATGAGGCGCGGCACCTCAATCTCGCGGCCATCCACCTTCACCCTGATTTTTTCAATCACGGTCGGTACGGGCTTGGTTTCGGTTGTGGCTGCGGTGGACATCGTTCAAATCACATTAAAGCCGGGAAAATATTGTGTAGCGCCCGCGTCTCGCGGGCCGGTTTCGGTGTCCCGCCGAAACCACAGGCACACTGACCACGACCGAATTGAATTCAGGCGAGACGCCTGAATCAACCCGCGGGACGCGGGTGCTACAGACATAAAATGGATCGTCATTTTTCCCATTAGTGCGTACTTGCTACCGACCTTGTCTCTTCGACTGGTGCGGCAGTTTCCTTCGCACGCCGCTCTTCATCAGCGGTGCCTCTGGCCACGAATTCGTCCTTGAACTTGGCCACGAAACTTTGCACCGGCCACGAGCAGGCCTCGCCAAAGGCGCAAATCGTCCGGCCGCCGGGGATGTTGTCAGCGATCTGTATGAGATAATCGGCATCCTGCGGCCAGCCTTCACCGTGCGTCAGGCGGTGCAGCGCCTTGCTCAGCCAGAGCGAGCCTTCGCGGCAGGGCGTACACTGGCCGCAGCTTTCGTGTGCGTAAAATTCGGCGATGTTCGCCAGCGCCTCGACAATGTCGGTCGAGTCGTCCATCACGATGATGGCGCTGGAACCACTCATGGAGCCAGCCTGGATCAACGAATCGAAATCGTAGGGCAAATCGAGCATGTCCACTTCCTTGCCCTTGATTTTGAACTTCTCGCCCGCCTTGAAAACCTTGGCCGAGGACCCGCCGGGGATGACCGCCTTCAATGAACGACCGGGACGCAGTCCCCCGCCGAAATTCGCGTCGAAAATCAACTGCCCGATGGTTGCCTTGCCAGTTTCGATTTCGTAATAACCCGGCTTTTTGACGTGGCCGCTAAGGCTGACTATGCGGGTGCCGGTGTTGTTGGGCGTGCCGAGCTTGGCGAATTCCGCGCCGCCCATGGCAACAATGTGCTTCACGTTGCAGAGCGTCTCGACGTTGTTGACGATGGTCGGGCACATCCACAGGCCCAACACCGCGGGGAAATACGGCGGTTTGATGCGCGGATACGGCCGCTTGCCTTCGAGCGATTCGATGAGGCCGGTTTCCTCGCCGCAAATGTAGGCGCCCGCGCCGCGGTGGATGTAAATCTCCAGATCGTAACCGGTGCCCAAAATGTTTTTGCCGAGAAAATTCTTCGCGCGGGCTTCCTGCAGGCACTTGTTAAGGAGCTTCGCGCCATCGGGCATTTCGCCGCGGATGTAAATGTAGGCCAGCTTCACGTCGTTCGCGAAGCAGGAGAGTATCATGCCCTCGATCAACTGGTGCGGGTCCTTGTAGATGATCTGCCGGTCTTTGAACGTGCCCGGCTCGGATTCGTCCGCGTTGCAAATGAGGTAGATCGGTTTGCCGCTCTTGTGGTCCACGAAACTCCATTTCAACCCGCACGAAAAACCCGCACCACCACGACCACGCAGGCCGGAGATCATGACTTCCTGGCGGATTTGTTCCTGCGCGTTCTGCGTTTTGCCGTCGGGCAAGGACTTGGGCTGAATCGCGAGCGCCTTTTTAAGCGCGTCGTAGCCGCCATGACGCAAACAGCATTCGATGTCCGGCGTGTAACCCGGTTCATCGGCGTGCTTAAGAATGAGGCGATATTCCAAGGGCATATCAAATGTGGCACAGGCCTCTGGCCGGTGATGGAAATGTTGACCGATACACAGGCTGGAAGCCTGTGCCACGTTGCCGGCTTGACTGACCAATGAAACCCTTTAGCCTGTCCAACGCTCCGGCTTGCCCGATGGTGTAACGGTAGCACAGCAGACTCTGGATCTGTTTGTCATGGTTCAAATCCATGTCGGGCAGCCAACTTTCAATTGCGGATTGGCGATTGCGGATTGTGGAACACAGTTTCTTCATTTGCACTTCCCCACGATTTCATCGGCTTTGGCATGACTCACGCCTTCGTAAAAGGCGTCATTGCACATCATCACTGGCGCGGTGCCGCAACTGGCGAGGCATTCGACGAATTCGACCGTAAATTTTTCGTCTTTCGTCGTTTGCGGGCCGTGCGCGTGCGCGTCCAGGCCCAGCTTCTCGCAAAAATGTTTGTGAAGTTCATGCGCGCCGCCTAAAGCGCAACTTAGCGTCCGGCAAACCTTGATCTGGTATTTGCCCATCGGTTGCTGACGGAGCATCGGATAAAACGTCACGAGTTCGTAAACATTGATGGGCTGCAATTCGAGTTTCTTTGCCGTCCATTCGACCGCTTCCTGCGAAATCCAGCCGAAATGTTCCTGGATGGCGTGCAGCACCATCAGCGATGCCGCACGCTTGACCGGGTAATGCGTGATTAGCTCGTCAATTTCGCCTATGAGGTTTGTTGGAATTGTGAAAGCCATTTCAATTTTTAACGCAAAGGCGCAAAGGCGCGGGAAAAAAGATTGGGTAGCACCCGCGTCTCGCGGGTTGTTTCGGGCGTCGCGCCCGAAACCTTTTGCGAGCACAGCTTGCCGTTGTTCGTCCGATCAATGTCAATCGTGCACTCGCGGCGGCAATTCGGCGGGACGCCGAATTGAACCCGCCGGAGGCGGGTGCCACCTGCAGCTTTTGTTAATTTTGTCTTCACTTCTTGATCTCCCTGTGTCTCTGCGTCTTCGCGATGAAATCTTTCATCGGTCACACTCCCCCATTACGAAATCGAGCGAGCCGAGAATCGCTGTTATGTCGCTCATCATGTGACCCGGCAACAAGTGCGACAAAATGCTCAGGTTCACAAACGAGGGCGAGCGGATTTTCAGTCGGTACGGCGTGCCGCCGCCACGGCTGTGAATGTAAAAACCGAGTTCACCTTTCGGGTTCTCGTGGCCGAAATAAATTTCACCGGGCGGGACGTTCATGTCCTGGGTCACGAGCATGAACTGGTGAATCAACTCCTCCATGCCCGACAGCACCTTGTCCTTCGGCGGCAGAACGATTTTGCCGTCGGCCACGTTGACCGGCTCCTTTGACTGGTTGTCGAAACCGCCGGGAATTTTGTCCAGGCACTGATGCAAAATGCGCACGCTCTGGCGCATTTCCTCCATGCGCACGAGGTAACGGTCATAACAATCGCCCACCGAGCCGAGCGGTACCTCGAACTGCAAATCCGGGTAGCAAAGATACGGCTGCGCCTTGCGGAGATCGTAATCCACGCCGCTGCCGCGCAAGTTCGGCCCGCTCAAACCGTAGTCAATCGCATCAACCTTCGAAATGACGCCCACGTCTCGAGTGCGGTCCACCCAGATTTTGTTGCGCGTGAGCAGCGTCTCCATCTCGGCGATGTTGACGACGACTTCGTTGAGGAACTTGCGGACAGCATCGCACCAGCCGGGGGGGGTGTCGCGCGACACGCCGCCGATGCGCGTGTAACTGGTCGTGAACCGCGCGCCGGTGAGCGATTCGCAGAGATTATAGATTTTTTCGCGCTCCGTGAACGTGAGCAGAAAAACTGTGACCGCGCCGAGGTCCAATCCAAACGCGCCAAGGCCAAGCAGGTGCGACGAAATGCGCGCCAATTCGCAGCACATCACACGGATGTATTGGCAGCGCGGCGGCAAATTCTTTTCAATGCCAAGCAATTTCTCCACCGCGAGCGCGTAAGCGACGTTGTTGGCCAGCGGCGCGAGATAATCCAGCCGGTCCGTGTAAGGGATGAACTGGGTGTAGGTCATGTTCTCGGCGATTTTTTCGTCGCCGCGATGCAAATAACCCACATCCGGGCTGGCCGTGGTGATGAGCTCGCCGTCGAGTTCGAGCACGATGCGGAGCACGCCGTGGGTGGCGGGATGCGACGGACCCATGTTCAGGACCATTTTCTCGCCTTGCATATCACGCAATTCCTCGACCGCATCGCTTGCGCGTGCGGCGGGGTCGCGAATTTCAGTTTCTTGAACCGTGCTCATTCGTTCAATGGCGAGTTGGAAATCGGAAACCAAAAATACAACGTCCAGTACCGTCCAATAAGCTCATGCCTTTCCGCCAGTTGGTTGAGCAAGAACTGGGGTTGTTCACTTTCAATGTAGGCCTCATGGCCGTTGCGAATCCGCATTTTGCACTCGTACCATATGTTTCCATCCTCACGAGTCTTCTCTGCAAAAACCCAAATTTTGGAATGACGAATGAGATTAAAAACGCGTTGGAAAATTTCCGGACGGAGCTTTTTTGCTCGGACGAAACGAACCAAATCCGACTTGAGTCTTTCACCCTTAACTGCTTGGGCAAGCAATTCAGAAGGGCCATCGCTTTGCGCACGATCTTCGGCAAATGCTTGGACAGCAGCTTGTCCGAGCCGGTTTCGCCTGCCCTTGTCATAATCAATTCGCGAACGTGACATAAACTTTGAGTCATTTCGCTGAGTTTTCCGGCGTCCGCACGCGCGGTTCGCGTTCAATGGCATCCTTGCCGCCCGGCGCAGTCACGAACGGCCCGCCTTCGAGCGGCGCGGCCTGGGTGAATGCGACTTCGGGAACCTGGGTTGGCTTGCCGGCCAGCGGGAAATCCTTCCGCAACGGGAAATACGGATAGCCTTCCCACATCAAAATCCGCCGCAAATCGGGATGACCGCGAAAGCGGATACCCATCATGTCGTAGATTTCGCGCTCATGCCAGTTTGCCGTGCGCCACACTCCGATGACGGTCGGCAATTCGGATTTTTCCTCGCTCACGGCGGTTTTAAGCCGCAATTCACGGCCGTTTGCGAGGCTGCGCAGATGATAAACTACTGTCCAGCGCAGGTCTTCGCCGTAATTATCGAGGCTGCTGATGTCCACGAGAAAATCGAAGCCCAATTCCTTTCTGGCGAATTCGCACACTTCCGCGATTTGTTCCGCGTCGGCGAGTTGGGTGGTGATTTCGCCGCGGAACTCCACCGGTTCGGAGAGCAGGTTCCCGAACTTGGCTTTGAGTTGTTTGGCTGAATCGAGCGTACTCACGGGCAGGGAATGGAGTGTTGGAGTGCTGGAGTGCTGGAGTATTGGAGGTCCGGAGAACCATCACTCCAAAACTCCATCGCTCCAATTCCGTATCCGTGTTTATCCGTGTTCATCCGTGGTTGGAAATTCAACCCGCTTTCTTCAGCGTCGCCAGCGACGGCTCGCGCTGAATCTTGCCCTGAAGTTTGATGAGCGCATCGAGCAAGGCTTCGGGCCGGGGCGGACAGCCGGCCACATAAACATCCACCGGGATGATGTTATCCACGCCCTGCAGCACGGAGTAACTACGATACATGCCGCCGGTCGAGGCGCAGGCGCCCATGGCGATGACCCATTTCGGCTCGGCCATTTGGTCGTAAATGCGCTTGACCGCCATCGCCATTTTGTAGGTGACCGTCCCGGCAACGATCATCACATCGGATTGCCGCGGCGAAAAGCGCATGACCTCCGAACCGAAGCGCGCAATATCGAACCGGCTCGCGCCGGCGGCCATCAATTCAATGGCGCAACAGGCCAGGCCCATCGGCATCGGCCAAAGGGAGTTTTTGCGAAACCAATTCAAGGCCGCATCAATGCGCGTGATGATGACGTCGCCTTCAATTTTAGAATCGTAGCTGATTTCACTCCATGTTTGCATAAACATACGCCTCAAAAGGGGCGCGCAAGCTAACCTAAACAGCGGTTACAATAGGAACAAGTTAAATTGTGAATCGGTTCACGAACTGTCACACAAATTTAACAAGGCTGATTGCGATGTTTCTGTTATCAACTTGCGCTTGTGAGCCGCGCCAGATTGCGTAGAATCAAAAACCGCGTTCGTTTTGAATAATGAAAACGTTTGCCGAATTGAATTTTCCGGGACGACTTATCGCCGTCGAGGGCCTCGACGGGTCGGGCAAGTCCACGCAGATTTATCTGCTCAAGCGCTGGCTGGAAGCCGAGGGTATCAAGGTCTATTTCAGCGAGTGGAACTCGTCGGAACTGGTGAAGTCGGCCACGAGCAAGGGCAAAAAGCGCGAACTGCTCACGCCAACGACTTTCAGCCTCATCCACGCCACGGATTTCGCCGATCGCTACGAGCGCCATTTGCTGCCGCTGCTGCGCGCGGGTTACGTGGTCTTGTGCGACCGTTACATTTTCACCGCGTTCGCGCGCGATGTAACGCGCGGCTGCCCGTCCGACTGGGTGCGCGGCATTTATAATTTCGCGGCCCAGCCCGACCTCACGTTTTTCTTCAAGGCGGATTTGGAAGTGTCGCTCAACCGCATTCTCGAAGGCCGTCCGAAGCTGAAGTTTTTCGAGGCGGGCATGGATTTGGGCTTGTCGAAGGATCCCTACGAGAGCTTCCGCATTTTCCAAGGCCGCATTTTGGAGCAATACATGGCTATCAGCGGCGAATTCAATTTCGTGGTGATGGATGCCAATCAGCACGTGGAAAAACAGCAAGCGCGCGTGCGCAAGCTGGTGGCCGAACGCATTGATTTGAAAAAATTCAAACGCCGCAGCCCGTTGCCGCTGCCGCCACCCGCCCCGGCTGGCAGCAGGGCAACGGAGGTGGAAGAGGATTCGGCCGTATGAATACCAAACCCGAAATCACAAACCGACGCCGCCGATTTTACGGCCACGGCATTCCCGGCGTCCGGCTGGAGGACCTCACAGGCAGGTTGATCGTGGTTGAAGGCGCGGACGGTTCGGGCCGCTCCACGCAAATTGCGCGGTTGGTGTACAGCCTCGAAACCGGCGGCCACGCCACGGTACAGGTCGGTTTGAAACGCTCCACACTCGTGAGTTTCGAACTCGAAGGGGCGCAGGAAGGAAATATTTTAAGCCGGACGACGCTGAGTTTGTTTTACGCGACGGATTTTGCCGACCAGTTGGAAAACATCATTTTGCCGGCGCTCAAGGCGGGTTTCATCGTGCTGGCCGATCGTTACATATACACGCTCATGGCGCGCGACATGGTGCGCGGCATGGATGAGGCGTGGCTGAAAAATCTTTATGGCATCGCGCTCGAACCCGACGCGGTGTTTTATCTTTCCGTCGAGCCGGAGGAACTGGTGCAGCGCAATCTCGCCAAAAGCGCGACGCTGGATTATTGGGAAAGCGGCATGGATCTCGGCCTGTCGCGCGACATGTTCGACAGCTTTGTGAAATATCAGACGGCGATTCAGACCGTGTTCCGGCGTTTGCAAAAGACCTACGACTTCAACATCGTGGACGCCAACCGCTCCATAGATTCGGTCACCGGGGAATTGCGCAAAAAAATTGGAGTGTTGCTGAACGGAAAATAAAGATCAAACGCCCGGTGGCGGGTTGGTTGGCTCCAACATCGGCGGTTTGTTTGTGGGTAACGGCGAATTTGCCGGCGGTTGCGGGCGATGTCCTGCCGGTCGAAACCGTTTCATCAACCCTTCAAACTGTTTCACCTGCTCCGGCGTCAGTTCGACACGGATCTGCTGGTTAACGTCCTGCATTACCTTGCGCATCTGGGGCGCGACATTGGTCCATAGCTCGTGGTTACGTTCTTGGCCAGCCACGACGATTTTAGCGATGGTGTCGCGTTGTTTTGGCGTGAGATGAAGCGACTTGTCGAGCTGGTGGACAAAGTCCTTGCTTAATCTTTCCGCGAGTTGTGGAAGAGGGACTTCCGGCGGAGGGGTTGGTCCGTGATTGTCTGCCGGCGGGTGGGTGTTGGGACCGGCGGACGGTGGTTCAACATGGCTCGGCGGCCGGCCGTTCACGTGATGGACCAGCAGCCCGCCGGTGATCACCCCTGCGCCAAAAATCACCAGGGCGGCCAGAATGATTTTCCATGAATTCATTGTGGTTGATCGCTTTGGTCCACGGACGCCAGCAGCGTGTTTTCAAAATTCTGGGAAAGATCGTCGGCGTTGGTCGAAGCCTCCGGATTGAAAAATGCCCACGCGCCGAGCAGCAAGGCGATTGCCACGCACGACACAGCGGCCCGCCAAAGCCCGCGCATCCACAACACCAAGGGATCGGTTGCGGCGCGAGCCGCGAGCAGGGCCATCACGCGCTTTTCAAACGCATACGGCACGCGGTCGCCCGGCGGGTTGGCGCGGGCGGCGGCGAGCAATTTCTTATGCAGTTCAGCGATGTTCATACGAACCCCGGTTTTTTAGACGGCGTCTTGTGGGGTCGGGTTACAGATACTTGTCCATTGCCATTTTGGCGAGGATCCTTCGCATTTCGGCCCGCGCCCGAAACGCGCGCACTTTCACCAGTGGCACCGACCAGCCGGTGAGTTGGGCGATTTCCTTGACCGGACGGTCTTCGATTTCGAGCAACGTGATGACCAGCCGCGCCTGGGGCGAAAGCCGTTCCAGAACGCGCTCGATGAGCAACTTGGCCGCCTCCGCGTTTTCGGAGGCGGTTTCCGGCTGCGCCACGAACCGCTCCAGCCAGTCGTTTTCCGGCCCGGTCAAATCTGAAAACGACGACTCGCGATTGCGCTGATGGCCACGCAAAAAATCGTAGCACGTCCGCACCGTCAACCGCATGAGCCAGTGTTCAAACGGAGATTCACCGCGGAAACTTTCGAGTTTTTCAAACGCCTTGAGCCAGACCTCCTGCGAGATGTCTTCGACCTCGCTTTCGCGGCGCGCATAACGGCGGGCGGTGGCAAAGACCCGTGGCGAATACCTCTGCACCAGCGGTTCGAAACTGGCGGCATTGCCTCGCAACACTGCGTCAATCAGATCCGCTTCAGTTTGTTTCATCACGCGCGAGTCTGCCAAAAAACCGGCCCCGGCCAAAGTCAAAAGCCGTTTTGAAGCCGGGCGGTCAAGACCGTGTGATGTGGAGCGCTGCCTCCAGGTCGTGGGAGAATTGTGAAAAAGATTCGCCGATTTTGCGGGGTTGTTCGGCCAGTGTGTTCCACATTTGTTCGGTAACTGCCGGCCGGTGGCGAATCAATGCCACCGTGGCGCCAATCAGCGAAAGACTGTTGTTCATGTCATGTCGCAACGTGGAGAGTTTCTGGTTCAACTCGCCGATTTGCTCCATGCTCAGGGTGACGGGTTTGGTGGGCTTGGCCATGATGAAATAATCGTTAATATTTGGGGGATAGCCAGCGGATTTCGTGCCAGAACTGGATCATGGTGCCACGGATTGCGCTGTCGGAAAGAAGTGTCCTAATTTGAAATTCAGCGGTAATCACCGTCTGTAAAAAACCTGTGCAAGTAATACGTTGCTATCACAATTAAAACAACGGCGATACTGATAATAGCTGTGGTCATCTTCCCCCTTTTAAATCGCTTACCATAGTTAAAGTTCCCCCCAATCTGCTTTTGTCAAATCATAACCTGCGGAGCGATGTAGGAGCGGATTGTGAAAAATGCCCGCCGGCCAACAACAACACATGGAGCCAACCGGCGGGCGGCCTAGAGGCCGTGCCAAAGGGGATTGGCACAGGGAAAATGTCAGCATTCCGGCTGCCAAAACCTGGGGCATGGGTTGCCAGATTGTGAAGCCTAAATGCGGGGGTCGGTTGCTGGAGGCAAAGAAGGAAAACCCGCCGATTAACCCCAACCCTAAGGGGCTAACCGGCGGATGACTGACGAATGTGCCAGTTGCTGGCACAGGGAAAATGTCAGCATTCCGGCTGCCAAAACCTGGTAACGGTGCCCTAGATTGTGCTAACCTTTTCAAGTAATTCTGCGACTGTCCAAGCGTGGCTGTCAATTTGCTGGCCTGTGCCGGTGCCTGCTTGGTTGTTGTGTGCTTCCAGCAAGAGTTCCAATAGTCCTGATTTGGCGAAGGTGGTCGCAGCTTGGTCGAAACTTTCGGCGCCACTCAAGGCCGTAATTCTGGCAATTATCGCGACGAACGAGAATCAAAAGAAGACATTGTCATGAAATTTGGTTTTATCATGGCCAGTCCGGCCAAAGAACTCCAAGCCTCCGCAAGCGAAGCTCATCCTCGGAGCGGTTTTATGTCTTCTCATTTTCACATCGGTCCCGGCCAATCTGATGTGCAACCAACCGGCCAAGCGGCTGTCCGGGCCGAAGCTCGAAGTTGGCAAGGAGCAAAGGCTGGTGGAATAAACTTGGATGTGTGCGTGGCCCGGCGCAAAATAGCTTCGGTTCGGGCCCGTAGCTCAGTTGGTTAGAGCAAGCGACTCATAATCGCTGGGTCCTCGGTTCAAGTCCGAGCGGGCCCACCAGCCCCGAAAGCTTTCGGGGCTGCCGCGCCGTAGCGGAAGCGAAGGCGGGCTACGACGCACAACTTTTCACAAACGCTCCGAACTACGGCTCGGCAAGCCGGCATATCACAGCGGAGGGTGAAGACTGCCGCGCCGTAGCGGAAGCGAAGGCGGGTTATACGGCCCGAAACTGGAGCGTTTTGTGCCGGGCCGCGCACGCGACAAGTTTATTCCGCAGGTCTCACGCCATCCAGGTCTTCAATTTCCAAAAAACCGTGCAACTGGCGGATGCGCGTGGGGTGGCGCATTTTGCGGAGCGCCTTGGCCTCGATCTGCCGGATGCGCTCACGGGTGACACTGAATTGCAGCCCAACTTCCTCGAGCGTGCGCGCGCAACCGTCGCCCAGGCCAAAGCGCAGTTCCAGCACCTTCCGCTCGCGCTCGGTCAGGCTGCACAACACGTCGCCGAGTTTGTCCTTGAGCAGGCTGAAACTGGTGATATTGAGGGGATTGTCGGCGGCCTTGTCCTCAATGAAATCGCCGAAGTTGGCGTCATCAGTGTCGCCGACCGGTGATTGCAGTGAAATGGGCTGTTGCGCCATTTTCAAAACGGCGCGCACGCGGTCCACAGGGATTTGTATCTCGTCGGCGATTTCCTCAGGCGTCGGTTCGCGGCCAAAATCCTGCAGCAGACGTTTTTGGGTGCGCATGAGCTTGTTGATGATTTCGATCATGTGCACCGGGATGCGAATGGTCCGCGCCTGATCGGCGATGCTGCGCGTGATGGCCTGGCGGATCCACCACGTGGCGTAGGTGGAAAATTTGTAGCCGCGGCGATATTCAAATCTCTCGACTGCCTTCATCAAACCCATGTTGCCTTCCTGGATCAGGTCGAGAAACGACAAGCCACGGTTCGTGTATTTTTTGGCGATGGAAATGACGAGACGCAAGTTGGCCTCGACCATTTCGGTTTTGGCCTGGAGCGCCCGGGTGGAAAATTCGCACAGGCGGTCAAAGGTTACGAGGTAATCCGCATGCGGCATCCGGACAAATTCCTCGAGCGCCTTGATTTTTTGCCGTTCGGCTTCCACCAGATGCCGCTGGGCGGTGGATTCGCGCTGCGCCTCGGCGTCGGCCAGCGCGCGCAGGCTGTATTGCAATTTGTCGTGAATGTTTTCGGCCACGAGCGCCATTTCCTCAATCACTTTTTGCTTGCACCAAAATCTGGGGAACATCCTTTGCAGTTTTCGATCCAGCCGTTTGAACGCCGCCAGCGCGCGATTCTGTTTGGACTTGTTATGCGTGTCCCGCCACGCGGTGTATTTCTCATCCACCTCCCGGTCAATTTTCCGAACCTGCACGACCAGCCGGTGCAGCGCGCGCAAATGCGCGTTCCGATTGTCCACTTTCTTGTCGAGAATGACGCGGTCAAACCGTTCCCGCGGCGGCTCGACCAGGAGTTTTTCCCCCAGCGCGATGTGTTCCTTGCCGGCGAAACCAAGGCTGTAAATGATTTTGCGGACTTCATTTTCGGCGGCTTCGATGCGTTTGGAAATTTCAACTTCCTGTTCGCGTGTCAGCAACGCCACCTGTCCCATCTGTTTGAGATACATCCGCACCGGGTCATCCAGAATGTCCAGCCGCGTGGTGTCTTCCTCTTCGGTTCCAGGGGTTTTGACGCGATCCACCTCCGCTTGATCCACGATTTCGATGTCGAGACTGCGAAGTTTGGCGAAAATATGATCCAACTTTTCCGGTTCAATAGCGCTTTCCGGCAGCGCTTCGCTGATGTCACCGTAGGTCAGACGCCCCTGTTCCTGTGCGAGGCGGACGAGTTCCTTGATTTTTTCTGAAAATTCCGCGTCGGAATCAGCTTGGGACGAGCCGTTGCGCAACGGGGACACAGCAGAATGGAAAGCTTTGTCAGTGAACACCGCGCCGTCGGGCCTTCCTTTCTTCGGGGACAAATCCACCTCGGGTTTCCGAACCTTCGATTTTGACATACGCGTTCAACACTTCCGGTTCGTCACCGAAAGCAATTAGGAATATGGAACGACTGGTCGAACTCGTCAAGCGGGGAAATGCTTTTTTTGCAGCCGCGACTGGGAAATTGCGGCGGCAAAAATTTTTATATGTCAAAAGCGATGTAAATTTCGTGTTTTTTGAGATGTTCCAGTATCATTTCCACCGTGCGGTCAATCGCGCCGAGATTTTCATGAATGACCCGATGCGCGTTGCGCCCCAACTCCGCGCGGCGGTTTTCATCGGCAAGCAATCCGGCAATGGCACCTTCCAATCCTGCCGGGTCGCGTACTTGAATCGCGCCTTTCTGCTCGACAAAACTCCGCGTAATGTCGGCGAAGTTTTGCATGTTCGGCCCCAAAACCATCGCCTTGCCCAGCGCGCCCGGCTCAATCGGATTTTGCCCACCGACGGCGGTGAGACTTTTGCCGACGAACACCACCGTCGCGTTTTGGTAAAAAAATCGCAATTCACCGGTGGTGTTGACCAACAGGCAATCCACCTCGCCTTCGTGAAGCTGCGTGTTCGTAATAATGTCATTGCGGTAAATAAATTTCACGCCGCGCTCGTGCAACTGCCGCCCAACCTCCTTGGCGCGCTCGAAATGCCGCGGCACGAGCACGAGAAACAGTTTTGGAAACCGTGCGCGCAGCCGTTGCGCAATCTCCGCCAGAAGAATTTCCTCGCCCGCGTGCGTGCTGCCGCCAATTAAAATCGGCGCGTCCGGCGGCACGCCGATTTGCCGCAGCATCGTCGGCACGTCGAGCGCGTGGCGTTCTTTCAGTTTGGCCGCGTCGAATTTCAAGTTGCCCACGATGCGGATGGCTTCAGGCCGGCAACCGACTTCCTGCAGGCGCTTGGCATCGGTTTCATTTTGCGCGCCGACGCCGGCAAACGAAGCGAAGAGCGGTCGGAATAAACGGCCAAATCGTTTGTAACCCCGATAGGAGCGGTCGGACAACCGCGCATTGGCCAGAAAAAGCGGGATGCCCAGATCGCAGGCGCGCCAGAGGAAGTTGGGCCAGATTTCCGCCTCGACAAGCACGATGGCTATTGGGTTGATGATGGCCAGCGCGCGGTTGACGTATTTCCACCGGTCAATCGGATAGTAAATTTTGCTGATGTGCGTGGGCAATCGGTTGCGCAATTCGCCCATGCCGGTTGTCGTCGTGGTGGACACCACGATTTTGATGTTGGGCACGTGTGGTTCGAGCGCGTGAATGAGTTGCGTACACAAATTGACTTCGCCGACACTGACGGCGTGAATCCAAATGACATGGCGGTTGGTGAGCACTTGTTTGAGTCCCCCGCTGTAATGTCCGAAGCGCTCGCGAAGGCCGGGACGCCAGTTGCCGCGCCGCCACATCCGCATGAAGTAATACGGCGAAGACAGCACGAAAAAAATCGTGAACAGGATGTTGTATAATATGCGCACCCGAAGTCCCCAATTCCTGACAGGCATACTCTCCTGAAAAAAGACGCCGGGCGCAAAGAAAATGTTTCACGATGGCAGCTTTTTCAGTCGCGAAAGAAAATGAGCCAGATGGCCAGCAGCATCGGCAACAGGAAGGGCAGCGTGAATTTCAAAACGAATCCGGGAAACGTCGGCGTGCGGATTTTCTGCTGATCGGCGACGGCTTTAACCATGAAATTCGGCCCGTTGCCGATGTAAGTGGCCGCGCCAAAAAACACCGCTCCGATGCTGATGGCCAGCAGATTCAAGGCGTGCTGGTTCAGCAGTTCTCCAACGTCCTTCGCGCCAACCGCGCCGAAAAGCGCGTTAAGAAAACCGAGATATGCTGGCGCGTTGTCAAGCACGCCGGACAACGCGCCCGCGCCCCAGAAAAACCCCCCGGGCGCGAAGTTTGGGCCGAGCCATTCGCCCGCGTTTTGATTAAGCCAGTCGAGCGCGGGCATCATCGTCGCAAAAATTCCGGCGAACAAAACAGCGATTTCCTGAATCGGATGAAAGTTGAAATCGTTCGCCGCGTGAATGGATTTCGGGGATGTGAAATAGGAAGCGATGGCCGCGGCAACCATGAGCGCTTCACGCGCAAAAATCGGCCTGGTCACAAAAACCGCACCGAGAATGACGGCGAGGAAAAACAAATTCGGCAGTCCGTCCAACCGCCACGTTTCATGCGCGGTTTCCTGCTCGCGCACTTTGCGCGGCGCCCGGGTGAAGTCGATCCGGTCCACGACGTAAAACATCGCGAGCAGAATTCCGACGCCCGTCGCCCATATCGGCCAGCAATTTTTTGCGACCCACCAAAACGGCACACCCTGCAAGTAGCCGAGAAACAACGGCGGATCACCGATGGGTGTCAGACAGCCGCCGACATTGGCCACGATGAAGATGAAAAAGGCGATGTGATGCGCCGTGACGCGATATCGGTTCATTTGAATCCACGGGCGAATCAGCAGCATTGCCGCGCCGGTCGTGCCTAAAAAATTGGCGGCAACCGCGCCAATGAACAAAAAAATGACGTTGGCCGACGGCGTGGCTTCGCCTTTGACGCGGATGTGAATGCCACCGGAAACGACAAAGAGCGAACCAATGAGCGCGATGAAACTGATGTAATCGTGCGTGGTGTGCCACACGCGCGCCGATGCCTGCAAACCCAGGAAATAATAGCCGAGCGTGATTGCGCCAAAGCCAAGCGACACTTTTGTGTAATGCCGCAGCCACCATTTGGCCGCCAGCAACGGCGTGAGCGCCATCGCGCCCAGCAACAGCGCAAACGGCAAAATCATCCACGGATTTGGCGCGATGACTTCGTGGCTCATGCGCCGGAAGGTTGCTTAGGCGCACCGAAGCGGGTCAAATAGAAACGATCTGAATTTGCGTTGAAGTTGCGTTCCGGTTTGACAACAATCCGCTTATTCATTCGTTGCATGAGGTTGCAACCGAACCGGGAAACGATTGATTGCTCAATTTGTGTTTGTGAAAATGTCCATTTTAAAATTTGCTCGTTTGGCTGCTTTGACTGTCGGAGCGACTCTGCCATTGGCAGGGGTACAAAATTTGTCGGCGACGGAAAACGTCCCGCACGCGCCGTTTGCGGAATGGGCGGATTTGCCCGCGCCAGGGCAGTTGGTCGCGGGATTTTTTTATGATGAATCAGAGTCGTATCACATCTGGGCGAACGGTGGACAACGCTACAACATTGATTCTCCAAGCGGCGGCGAACATTACGGGATTGACATCAATCAAGGCTATTTCACGTTTCAATACGGCATCAACCAAAACTGGGCGGCGGACTTAAACATCGGTGCGACGACGACCGGCTGGCGTACGTTCAATTATCAGGGCCAGACCGCGTCCGCGCCAGCCGTCCGCTCGACGACGGGTTTGATGGATTATTCCTTTGGAGTACGCTACCAGATTTTCAATGAAGCCGCCGACACCAATTCGGCGTGGATTCCGACGCTGACGTTCCGCGCCGGCGCGGTGCTGCCGGGGACTTACAGCCAGAATTTTCCGTTTGCGCCAGGCGTGCGTTCAGCGGCAATCGAACCGGAACTGCTGGCGAAGAAACATTTCGGCTGGCCGGGCTTCGGCGCGTATGCCGACGCGTTGTACCGCTGGAACCGCACGACGGCCAACGACCAGGTTATCGCCTCGGTCGGCTTCTCCCAACAAATCAAAGGCTGGGAGTTGGACGCGGGCTACCGCCACTTGCAGACGATTGGCGGTGTGGATTTGGTCTATAATCCAACCACCGGCCAAATTTCAACCACCGGTTCCGATCCCAATTCTTTTGCCGAGTTGCGCGAAATCAATGATTCCATCGAGGCCGGGTTCAGCTACACAACCCCCAAATGGCATATCAAGTATTCGTTTTACACCCGCACCGTTTTCGACGGGAACAACAGCGATCAAAAATTCTGGATTGGGGGTGGTATCGAAATGCCCTTCCAGATTTTCAAGCGCGATTGAACCCTGTTCGCTCGCGCCACTGATGTGAGTCAAATTTGCTTGTTCCCCGCCGGCTGATTTGTTCCATTGCCGCCCATGACGCAACCATCCGTCGCGCCGCCGCCCGTCCGGCCCCGGCTTTTCCAGCGACATTGGACTTGGTGGTTCATGGTGGCGGTGCTGGTGGTGGTCGCCGTCGCCCGGCTTCGTTTGTTGAATTTTCCGCTCGAACGCGACGAAGGCGAATACGCCTATGCCGGCCAGCTCATGCTGCAGGGCATCCCACCTTACCAACTCACCTACAACATGAAGTTCCCCGGCACGTATGCGGCTTATGCGGCCATCATGGCGTTGTTCGGCCCGACTCCGGCGGGCATTCATTTTGGCGTGCTGTGCATGACGACGCTGACGGCGCTGATGCTTTTCTGGCTGGGCAAACAAATTCTCGACTGGACGGCAGGGATGGTCGCCGCCACTTCCTACGCCGTGATGGCTGCCAGCCCTGCAATGCTGGGACTGGCCGGGCACGCCACGCATTTCGCCGCGTTCTTTGCCACCGCCGGCTTGTGCCTGGTGTGGAAAACGCGGCAAAATGGTCGCGGGTTGACGGTATTCGCGGCGGGTTGCCTGTTCGGCCTGGCGATTTTGATGAAGCAACACGCCGTCCTCATCGGTTTGTGGGCGGCGGTTGCCTTCGTCGTTGATCGGCTTTCCCAGACTTCATTGCCAGCAGTCAAACGGCTCGGGCCGGTGGCGTTGCTAGGTGCCGGACTGGTGCTGCCGTTTGGTTTGTGTTGTTTGATCCTCTGGCACGCGGGTGTTTTTGAGAAATTTTGGTTTTGGACGATTGATTATGCCCGACAGTACGAATCGGTCGTCCTCATTAACCAGGCACCGCAATTGTTTTGGGAACGCCTTTGCCGCCTGGCCGGAGCGGATCCGCTGTTATGGTTGGTTGCCATCACCGGCCTGGGGCTGGTCTGGTGTGATGACCGGTTGCGGCCAGTGCGGCTCTGGCTCCTGGGATTCAGTCTGGCGTCGGCATTGACCGTCGTTCCCGGGTTTTATTTTCGGAAGCACTATTTTCTTCTGGCCCTGCCGACGGCGGCGTTGCTGGCCGGTTGTGCCGTTAGCGAAGCCAGCCGGCTGGGAAACTCCCAAGCTGGAACTTCCCGGTTCGGCGGCTGGCCGGTCTGGTGCTATGCGCTGATGGTGGCGATAACGATCATGACCAGGAGTGACATCTGGTTTGTGAAAACACCTGTCCAAATTGCGCGCACCGTGTATGGTGCCGATCCGTTGCCGGAATCGGAGATCATTGCCAAATATATCTACAACAACTCGTCGCCGGACGCGCGCGTGGCCGTACTCGGCTCGGAACCGGAAATTTATTTTCTCGCCCGCCGCCGCTCGGCCACGGGCTACATTTACACTTACGGTTTGATGGAGGAGCAACCGTTTGCCCGGCAAATGCAGGATGAGATGATTCGCGAGATTGGTGATCATCCGCCCGAATTCATTGTTTTTGCCGACAACCCCCTGTCGTGGGCGCGCAAGCCCGCTTCAGACCCGAAAATTTTCAATTGGTGGGATTCTTATCAAACCAACTATACACTGGTCGGAATGGCTGACATCATTTCGCCAACGCAAACCGTTTATGCTTTGGGTGCGAAATGGGTTGCGCGCTATGGCAATGATATTCATGGGAGCGGCCTGGAGGTTTATCAACGTAAAACCACCGTGAACAGTCATTGAATAAATCATGGCCGCCCCGCCTCAAAAAACATTTTTGCGCCAGACTGAATGGATGGTGGCGATTTTGGCCACGGTCGCCGCCGTCTGGTTGCATTTCTTTTATCTGATTCATGCCGGAGGCCTCTGGCGCGACGAGGTCAATCTGGTCAATTTGGCCGGCCGCCATTCCCTCAACGACATGGCCAGGGATTCGTTCCCGGTCTTGATGCCGTTGACCGTCCGCGGGTGGGTGGCTGTCGGACTTGGCCGGAGCGATGAGGGCCTGCGTTTTCTGGGGGCCTTGATCGGCCTGGGAATGGTGGCGGCGCTTTGGGTGTCCGCGTGGATGACGCGACGTTCGACGCCACTGCTGGGTCTCGCGTTGTTTGCGCTCAACAGCACCGTCATTATATTCGGAGATTCCCTGCGTGGATATGGTTTGGGGAGCCTGCTGATTATGCTCACAGTGGCAGCCGCTTGGGCCTTTCTCCGCTGTTCCTCGCCGGTGCGGGCAGGATGGCTGGCATTGTCCGCAGTGTTGAGCGTGCAGACACTTTACCAAAACGCCGTTTTCGTCGGTGCCATTTGCATCGGTTCCTGGGCGGTGTGTGCATGGCGCAAGGCGTGGCGGGCGGCAACACTGATACTTGGTGCCGGTCTGATTACGGCCATGTCGCTTTCGCCCTACGTGCCAATGCTTGTTTCCGGGCGGTCTACGGTGGAAGTGCTGCGAACCGACTTGCACTTTAAATACGTCCTGGACAACCTTGCTGTCGCCGCCGGGTTCCCATTGGGAATATATGCCTGCGTGTGGGTGCTGCTCGCGATAACGGGCATCGCCTCTGGCGGCGCAGTGTTGTGTCGCAAAATGGAAGCGCCCGACCAACCCGGCCGCGATGTGACGGCGGAAGATGCGCGCTTGTTTGCCGGAACAACGATGATTACCGCCGGCGCGGGGTTTGCGGGCTTTCTTTGGTGGGCGGGGTTGCCGACCCAACCATGGTATTTTGTTCCGCTCTTGGCTTTGGTGGCGGCGTGTTTTGATGCCGGGTTGCCGTCTTTGCCCCGGCTTGCGCGCGTGGTGTTCTTTGGTTTTGTTGCGGCCACAACTTTGATTGCCATCCCTGCCGCTCAACGGGATTTGCATTATAATCGTTTCACAAATGTTGACTTGTTGTCGCGACAATTGATCGTGGAAGCCGCGCCGGAAGATTACGTGGTGGTCACGCCCTGGTATTGCGGCATCAGTTTCGACCGCTATTTCAAAAGTTCGACGCCATGGACAACGTTGCCGCCGCTGGCGGATCATTCGACGCACCGTTACGATTTGGTTCGAATCCAGATGCAAAATACGGACGCGATTCAGCCTGTGCTGGACCAAATCGCAACGACGCTTCGATCCGGCCGGCGGGTGTGGGTGGTTTCCGAGGCGGGTTTGATGGATGTTCCCGAGCCGGGAACGCCGTCGCCATACAATCTTCCGCCGCCGCCGTTGAAATCCTGGGGTTGGTCGAGCCTGCCTTACACACTGGAATGGTTGTCTCAAACCGCCCATTTCCTCGGCAATCACAGCCGTCAGTTCGAGCGGGTGAAAACCCTCACGCCGGGCAATTTACATATCAATGAAAATCTGGATTTGTTTGTCGCCAGCGGCTGGAAAGATTCCAGCCAGCCCGTCTCCACCCCGAATTCGGAAACGAACAAACCGTGATTCCGCAGGTGCCTCCGACTTGACGATCCCGGTTCCCGCTGCGAATGTCCCTTTGCTTGGCGCAAAACGCGGCAGCCTCGGCGACAAGCAGCTTGTTCGCTGACATCTCGAAAGCTCCTGCTGTGCAATCCCTGGCGCGGCGACTGGAGAATGGCGGAGTGCTGACTTATGCCGGCGTCAGCCAGGCGGCGCAGCCGTTTTTTGCGGCCCTGCTCCGTAAAATTTTCCCGGGCTGCCCGATTGTCGTCGTGACCGACAACCTTAAGACGCAGGAAAGTTTTCAACAAGACCTGGAGACGTGGCTGGGCGCGCCGCCGCTGTTTTACCCGGCTTGGGACGTGCTGCCGCACGAAGGCAAACTCCCGCATGCCGACACCATCAGCGACCGGCTCCAAACGCTGGTTACCTTGTTACTTGATGCAGCATGCAACCCGCAACACGTGCCATTGGTTGTCACCAGCGTCACCGCGCTTTTGCAAAAAACTTTTCCACCCGGTGAAATTCAAAAACGCACCCGCACGCTTGCCCGCGGCGATAAAATCAATCCCCTCGACTTGATCAAATGGCTTGAAGAGCAAAGCTGCGAACCGGAAGCCCAGGTCACGCAAAAGGGTGAAATCGCCCTGCGCGGCGGAATTCTCGACGTTTGGCCGCTCACCAGTCCGTGGCCGGTGCGGCTCGAATTTTTCGGCGATGAACTTGAATCCCTGCGCCACTTCGATCCGCTCACGCAAATTTCGCGCGAAGAAATTTTGAGCGTCACCTTACCGCCCGGCGGTGAGCTGGGCCTCCTCAAGTCCAAAGTCCAAAGTCCAAAGTCCAAAGACTCGAAGATGGGAACCCTGCTCGATTTTCTTCCACGCGAAACCATTTTTATTCTGTGCGAACCCGAGTCGCTTGCTGTTCATGCCGAAACTTACGCGCAACAAATTCCCCTCAGCGATCCCTTTTTCATTCCGTGGCCCGATTTACTCGCCCAACTCGCAGCAAAACAAATCACCGCAATCTGCGTCGCCGAAGCCGAGAAAACGGACACTGCCAATACGCAATTTCAAAGTCTCGACGCCTTTCGTCCGCTCGGCGAACGCGCGCCGGACCCGCAAATCGCCGAGGCGCAACGCCGCGAATTCTTCAACCAGCTTCACCGCTGGCTCCGCCAGGGCCATGCTGTTCATGTCTTCTGCAACAACGACGGCGAGCGGCAACGGTTTGGAGAAATTTGGGAGGAGCTTGGTCTTGGTAACGTAGGACAGGCTTCCAGCCTGTCTCCATCTGAAGGCAAAACTGGTTGGGAGAATGGAAACAGGCTGGAAGCCTGTCCTACATTACACATCGGTACGCTCGCCAGGGGTTTTTTTTGCGAAGCAGCAAAACTCGTTGTCGTCACCGACGCGGAAATTTTTGGCCGCTACAAAATTCAGCGGCCACGCCGGTTGAAGTCCCCACACGCGCTGGCCACCCATTCCGTCCTCGACATTGACTTCACCGAACTGGAAGAAGGCGACTTTGTCGTTCATATCCAATACGGCATCGGTCGCTACCTCGGGCTGAAGAATCTTCCGGCAACAAGCCGAATTCCCAACTCCGAACTCCCAACTCCGAACTCCGGCACGGAGTGCCTCGTCATCGAATACGCGCCCCGCAATCCCGGTGACGAACCGCCGAAACTTTACGTGCCCGTCACCGAGGCGCATCTCGTCGGCAAATACGTTGGCGTTGGCAAGGTGCGTCCGCCGCTCAATACGCTCGGCGGCACGCGCTGGAACAAGGCGAAGAAACAGGCCGAGCGCGCCGTCCGTGATGTCGCCGCCGAACTATTGCAAATCCAAGCCGTGCGCGAATCGCAGGCCGGCCATGCCTTTCCGGCGGACGTGCCGTGGCAGCGCGAGTTCGAAGGTTCGTTCATTTTCGAGGAAACACCGGACCAGCTTCGCGCCGTCGGCGAAACGAAATCCGACATGGAACGTCCCAAGCCGATGGACCGTTTGATTTGCGGCGACGTGGGTTTTGGCAAGACGGAGGTAGCCATTCGCGCTGCGTTCAAAGCCGTGATGGGCGGGAAGCAGGTTGCCGTGCTGGTGCCGACGACGGTGCTGGCGCAACAGCATTTCAACACGTTCCGCGAGCGCATGGCGGATTACCCGGTGCGCATCGAACTGCTTTCGCGCTTTCGCACGCATCGCGAACAACAGCGCGTCGTCAGGGATTTGGCGGCCGGCGCGGTGGACATCGTCATCGGCACGCACCGGCTGATCCAAAGCGATATCGGGTTCAAAGAACTCGGGCTGGTGGTGATTGACGAGGAGCAACGCTTCGGCGTGCTACACAAGGAAAAGTTCAAGCGGTTGCGCACGCTGGTGGATGTGCTGACACTCAGCGCCACGCCAATCCCGCGGACGCTTTATCTCGCGCTCACCGGTGCGCGCGACATGAGCACCATCCAGACACCGCCGCACGACCGCCTGCCGGTCGAGACCATCGTTGTGCAATACGACGAACGCGTCATCCGCGACGCCATCCAGCGCGAGCTGAATCGCGGCGGGCAGGTCTTCTTTCTGCACAACCGCGTGATGACCATTGAAATCATGCGGTCGAAATTGCAGACATTGGTGCCCCAAGCGCGCATCGTCGTCGGCCACGGCCAGATGGAATCGGACGTGCTTGAGGAAGTGATGACGAAGTTTGTCAACGGCGAGGCGGACGTGCTGCTTTCGACGACCATCATCGAGAGCGGACTCGATATTCCGAATGCGAACACCATCATCATTGACCGCGCGGACCGCTTTGGTCTGAGCGATCTTTACCAATTGCGCGGGCGGGTCGGGCGTTACAAGCATCAAGCTTACGCCTACCTGCTGTTGCCGCGCCACGTGCGCTTGTTGACCGACGTGCGCAAACGCATCAGTGCCATTCGGCAGTACTCCACGCTCGGCAGCGGATTCAAAATCGCCATGCGCGACCTCGAAATCCGCGGCGCGGGCAACCTGCTCGGCTCGGAACAAAGCGGCCACATCACCGCCGTCGGCTTTGAACTTTACTGCCAGTTGCTCAAGCAAAGCGTTGCTGTGCTCAAAGGCGAAAAAGTCAAACCCCGCGTTGACATCAGCATGAAGCTGGATTTTTTAGAGATGACTGGGAGGAACGGCGTGCCGCCATCTCAAAATATGGGGACTGCGACACGCAGTCCCTCCCAAAACGAAAATGTTGCCGCGTTGCCGCACAACTACATTACCGGATCGCAACATCGCATCGAAATTTACCGCAAGCTGGCGCAAGCCAACGAAAAATCCGCGCTGGAAAGTTTGCAGAAAGAACTGCGCGACCGCTTCGGCCCATTGCCGTCGGCGGTGGAATTATTGCTGCAAGTGGCCGAATTAAAAATTCTCGCCAGTGAAAAATCCGTGACGAATATTGAAGTCAAAGAGGACAAACTGATGCTCACACGCCACGGCGATTTCATCACGCTCGGCGGAAAATTTCCAAGATTGTTGCGCAAAGACGCCAAGGCACGGCTGAAGGAAATCAGGAAACTGTTGCTGGCGATTTGAAATTCAGCATTGCCTTTCACCTCACGGGCGGGCAGTTATTTGCTTTGAAGTCGGGGCGTAGCGCTGGTAGCGCGCTTGTTTCGAGTGCTTCGATTGACCTGTTGTGCGTATAAAAAAACAAGAATTTATGGCGGAATCAATCATTGCGACAAAGAAGCCCCTGAAAAATTTGAACAAGGGACAGTATCTTGATTGGGACTGCTGTGACAGAGGGTTCGACGCATCGCCTCTCAAGTCGTTAACTGACGCGTGACAGTTCAACAAGCCAATCTCAAAACCATGTCCCCGATGCGACTGCCAAAGCCGGGGGCAGAAACCGCTGTGGCCTTGGCCGGTACTGCGTTCTCGGCGATCTTGCTGGTTCTAACGGCGATGTACGCGGGACCGCTGTGGCGCGATGAGATCAACACCCTCAACGTGGCGCAGATGCCCTCGCTGAAGGAGTTCTGGAACAATCTGACGTTCGAGTCGTTTCCACCTCTCTGGCCGCTGCTTCTGCGCGGGTGTGGCTTTCTGGGGCTGGCGGGCAGTGACGCGAGCGTCCGCGTCTTGGGGCTGTACGTAGGGCTGTTCTTCCTCGCTTCGCTGTGGTTGTGCTCGCGCTGGATTGGCGGTCGCGCACCGATCCTGAGTGTTGCATTGCTGGGCAGTCTGCCAGCGTTTGTCTTCATCATGGGATCGAACCGGGCTTATGGTCTGGCGAATTGTCTGCTCGTGCTCAGTTTTGGAACGATCTGGCGAATGGTGGAGTTTCCGTCAAAGTCGCGGGTTCTTTTGGCAGGTCTCGCCAGCATTCTTTTCGCGCATTGCGTTTATTATGACGTGGTGTTCCTGTGCGCGATGCTGTCCGGCGGAGCCATTGTGGCGATTCGACGACGGCAGTGGAAGACATTGGGGGCACTGGTGGGGATCGGGGCCGTGTCTGGCGCATCCATGGTGATATACTTGCCCATCATCCACCGAGGCGCGGCTTACGTGCCGATGATCCGTCAACCGTTCTTCGATTCCTCAGTCCTCTGGTATGGACTCTGCAATGCCCTAGCGGCCCGGAGCAACGCTCAATCCGGGGGACCCAACGGCCCGCAGGTCTGGCTCTGGGTTGTGCTTCTGTTGGGCGGATCAGTTGTGGCAGTCGTAATGCAGCGGGCACACAAGCGTCAGGCGTCCAACCAAGAGGCTACCGCAGCGGTCGCTGTCCGGGCCCGCACCGACCTGGCACTGTTCTGTGTCGTGAGCATGCTTTTCGGAATCATGGGGTATTTCGCTTTTCTGCTGAAGTTACAGTATGTTATGCAGACGTGGTATTATGTTGGAATCCTTGGTTTATGCGCAATTTCGCTCGATGGAATATTGGGCGCAAACTGGCCCACGCTACGCCCTTGGGGGCTGCTCCGTATCGGATTCATGATGGTAATGATGACCTGGGGTGCAAGGTCAGCGTGGGAGGAAGCGCATACCCGACGGAGCAATGTGGATTTAATTGCCGATGTTCTCGGCAAGAATGCCTCGGAGGGGGATCTAATCGTGGTGGACAACGCGTGGGATGGGATCACCTTCGACCGGTATTATCAAGGCCGGGCCCATTGGGTGACAGTGCCTCCGATTGACTCACACAAGGTGCATCGCAACGACCTGGTAGTGGAAAAGATGAAGCAACAGGATCCGATGGCTCCGGTGCTGCGTGAGATTACCAACACCTTGCGCAACGGTAACAGTGTCTGGCTGGTGGGACATGTGATAGTCGTGCATCCGAGGCCGTTGTCACCGCTGCCGCCACCACCGAGGCCGCCGACCAAGTGGTGGTTCGGGTCGTACATTGGGTGCTTGAGTGCGCAAGCTACGACGCAACTGCTAAATCATGCACTGCAAGAAAAGGTTCTGGATATACCGGTGGACGGGCCGGTGAGCTGCCTGGAGAACCTGCCCGTGGTACGGTTCTCGGGCTACAAGTCTGACGCGAACTGACCAACCTGTCGCCTGGAGGAATTTAGTCGCAACAACACATGATCAGGTGAGTATAAGGTATGCGAAGCAGGTCATGTCGGAGATGGAGTTCCACCTTCGAGAAGCGCGCCAAGGCCAACCGCAGGTATTCCTCACGGGTGCGGACAAATTTGCCACGGTCTTTTGCAAGCAACCAACGTGCTATATGTGATTGTTGGGGGACATAGCATCCATCATAAGTGACAAGGCGTCCGGTGGGGCGCAGAGCCAGGCGGGCCAAATCAAACAACCTGGCTGCTTGCGCATCGTCCAAATGGTGGATCATGCCTATGGCCAGAACCAGGTCAAAAGTACCCTGCTCCCCCTCAATCGTAGCCAGGCCTACGTCTCCGCAACAAAAGCGCCCTCTGGCTCCGAAGCGCTTCCTTGCCGAACAGATATATTCCGGGCTTATGTCGAGTCCCGTGTAGTTGACCGCCGGGAGGTAATTCAAAACGTCTGCCGGTCCACACCCAATGTCGAGAATTTTGTCCCCGGGAGCTGGTTTTACGTACTCAGCCAGATAAGTTCTCCAAGCAGACTCCCCTCCCACCATTGACCGGAAAAGCCGGTAACTGGCCGGGAGATTCAGGAGCAATGAAAGTTTTTTAATAATTTTCACGGCTGAAACTGCCGGACGACCGCTATCACCTGATCCTGATCGCTCTGACTGAGGCTGTTGTAAAAGGGCAAACGGATCAGACGCTCGCTTTTCTGTTCACTCACCGGACAAGCCCCATTCCGCCCCCCCATGCGCTGGCCCATGGGGGAAAGGTGGAGCGGCACATAATGAAACACGCTGAGAATGCCGCGTGACTTCAGAAATGAAATGAGTGCCTGGCGCTTTTCCAAAGACGGCATGACCAGGTAATACATGTGGTAGGATTGCTCGCAGTGGGCTGGCACCACAGGACAGCCAATCCCGCGTTCCTGTGCCCAGTCGCGCAGGCGCTGGTCGTAATACTCCCCAATACGCTGTCGTTGCGCCTGGATGGTTTGCCATACTTCCAGCTGGGCGTAAAGAAAGGCCGCCAGCACGTCACTCATCACATAACTCGAGCCAATGTCCACCCAGGAATATTTGTCCACCTGTCCGCGAAAAAAACGGCTGCGATTCGTCCCTTTTTCGCGAATGATCTCAGCCCGCTCGATCAAACGCGCGTCGTTGATGAGCAGCGCGCCGCCTTCGCCGCAGGTGATATTCTTGGTTTCATGAAAACTCTGGGCCGCCAAGCAACCGAAGGTGCCCAGCCAGCGGCCGCGGAACTTGCCGAATAATCCGTGCGCATTGTCTTCCACCACGGACAAACCGTGTCGGGCGGCAATCCCCCCAATCACATCCATCTCGCAACCCACCCCGGCATAATGCACCGGGACAACCGCTTTCGTTCGGGAAGAGATAAGGCCTTCCAGCTGCTGCTCGTCCAGATTCAGCGTGTCGGGCCGGATGTCGGCAAAAATAATTCGGGCTCCTCGCAACGCGAAGGCATTTGCCGTGGACACGAAGGTAAATGAGGGGACAATCACTTCGTCACCGGGCTGGATGTCAAGGAGCAGGGCGCACATCTCGAGCGCGTGAGTGCACGAGGTGGTTACCATCACCTTTGGTACACCCAGCACCTGCTCCAGAAATGCGTGGCATTTTTTTGAATAAGTTTGGTCTCCGGCAATCTGGCCGATGGTCATTGTCCTGGAAATGTGTTCCAGTTCCCGGCCCATGAGCGTGGATCGGTTAAACGGGATTGGATAACTTTGGTCCATTTGATCTGGTTGGTCTGGTTTATCGCCCGGGCATGGTTGCTAATCCAAAATCGGATACCACTTATGATACCAGAGCTGTAGGTCCCGGGTCAGAAAACCGCACTGCTGGTAAAGATGCTGGGCCGCCCGATTATTTCCTTGGGTAACGACCGTCACCTCATGCGCGCCTTGCGTCCTGAACCAGTCAATCGCAGCCAGAACCAGGCTTTTGCCAATGCCTTTCCCGCGAACCTCCGGACAGACACCGACCAGACCGATTTGCCCTTGCCGGCTGGCCAAATCCAGGTGGCAGGAGACATAACCCAAAGGTTGATTGGCTGCCGAGGCAGCCACCAATACGATTTGGGCGCGACCCTGAGCTTCCAGGGTGATCCAGGTCGAATAAAGGTCTTCCGCGCGTTGACGTGGAAAATGCGAATCTTTGAAAAAACGTGTTTCCCTGTGTCCCATCCGGGCCATTGCCTGCAATCCTGGCAGGTCATCGGGTTGAACCGGTCGGATGCTGGCACCCGCAGGTGGGGTGGGACGAGCTGGGTCGTGTGCATTCATCACCACGCGTTCAAAGGTGATACGAATATCAACCAGCCCAAAGCCATGCTGTTCGGCAGTTTGGATGGTCGCGGGGTCATCTGCCCGTGACAGGAAATACAGGCCCCGAATACGATGGCTCCGGCTCCAGTCATCGATTTGCTGTGCCTGCTCCTCCTTCAGCGTATCGCTGCAGACGCGGGCGATGCGACAGCGGAAAAACTCGGTGTCCCATGGCAGCAACTCACAAGGAGCAGGATTGGGTACGCTCATGGCATCACCTCGTCACGGGGGCAATTTCCTCACGGACGGTGTAAGTTGGACGCTCCATCATTCGGAAATGCATCCGTGCCAGGTACTCTCCAATGATACCCAGAGCCAGCAACTGGGCGCCTGAAAAGATTACTATGATTGACGCCAGAAAGGTGAATCCTTGTACGTTGGTGCCGTACAGCAGATACCGTCCAACGACGAACGCCAGAATAATTCCACCAAAGGCCGTGCACAAAAAACCCATGAGATTGGCCAATTGCAAGGGCAGGGTTGAAAAACCGGTCATCATGTTCATCGCGTGCCGGAACAGCATGCCAAAAGTGTAGTTCGAAGTGCCTGCCTGACGGGGATCGTGCCGGACTTGAATGGCAACAAACCGGGCGGTGGCCCAGGTCAGCACGACGTCGATGGAAATAAACGGGCTATGATAGTGCACAAACGCATCGCGGGCCTGCGTTCGAAACGCGCGAAAGGCCGACACATGGCGGGCCGTTTCGGCTCCCATGGATCTCTGGAGGGCCAGCTTGGTCAATCCCGAAGCGATATCCCTCAATAAACCGTGCTGTTGGTGTTCGGGAAAACCATAAACCACCTCGAAACCCTCATCGAGTTTGGCCAGCAGCTTGTGGATTTCTTCCGGTGGATGCTCCAGGTCGTCGTCCATCGTCACCAAGGTGTCGAACCGGGCCGCCCGAACACCGCAGAGGAGCGCATTGTGCTGGCCGTAATTTCGCATCAGATCAATCCCGCGCACCCAGCCATGCTCCGCGGCGAGCCGTCGTATCACCCGCCAGCTTTGGTCCCGGCTACCGTCATTGACCAGCACCAGTTCGTATTCGCGTGCCACTGAGGTCAGGACCGGTTGCAGGCGTTTAACCAATTCAGGCAGCGTCAATTCGCTGTTATAGACCGGAACGACGACCGAGATCGAGGGCCGCGTGACATCACTGGTTGACATTAGAAAATCCCTTTGGTTTGTAGGATGAGAGTTCGGCCACGGCAAGACAAGAAGTTCCGCAGGGAATGCTCCGTCCGCGGGCAATCCGGGCCAGTTCCCAGTGCCAGACACGCTCCATGATCGCCCGCCCCTTGGGACGGTGCTGGCTGGAGTAGCTCCGGGCGAGCTGCTGCCGATGGCCAAAAAAACTCGGCAGAGATCGGCAAAAGAACAATGGAAGGGGCAGAGGAGAAAACATCTTGCTCATAAACAGCGGCCGGAAACCAGCGCGCTCTAATGCCTGCCGCAAGCTGGCGAATGTGTAGCGACGGAAGTGCCCGGCCTGCACATCAGCATCCGACCACAGCCAGCGTCCCGCCGGCACGGTGAGGTAGATGCGGCCATCGGCGGCGAGACAGCGGCGAACCTCGCACAAAAACTCCTGCTCGTCGTCCATATGTTCCATCACGTCGAAGAACCCGATGGCCGGGAGTGATCCGTCGCGGAAACGCGCCTCTTTCAACGTCGCGTGCACCACCGTGCGCAATCCGCGCGCCTGCGCATGGCGGATGCCGTCGGCCCACGCTTCGACCAGGACCACGGGCAAGCCTCCCTCCGACTGCAGCGCCGCGGCCACAAAGCCGTTGCCGCCACCAATGTCGAAGAACGGACCGGCGGCGGGAAACTGCCGGAGCAAGGCCAACAGACACGCGTTGCGATGCATGAACCAGAACGAGTTGTCCTCAAGCGCAAAGCAGGCGTTGTTGCCCGCCGCAGGGTAGGAAACCGGCTCCGTGCCGCGCCCGCGCCAAACTCCGTCTGGGTTGCATTGCAAGCCATCCGCGAAAAGCGTGAGGTCGAACGACGATCGGCCATCCTGCGGACTACTTGAAGGAGTTTGAGTTTCAGCCATTGAATTCACGGTTTGAACCAGCAAGAAAACCTGAAAGGGTCTTGGAATTCCAACCTTTCATCGGCCATTTTCAATCCAGCATCCATTGATGCTGTCAATGCCCAAGACCGGATGCGTTGTCACGTCAAAAAGCAAACCTGTGAAATTCGGCGTTGCCTTTCGCGGCGCGGGTGGGCAAACTATTAAACTCTGATGTCGGGGCGTAGCGTAGCCTGGCTAGCGCGCTTGTTTCGGGTACAAGAGGTCGTGAGTTCGAATCTCACCGCCCCGACCATCTCTCAATTTTCGATTGCGGATTGCGGATTGCGGAATGGAAAATCAAACCAATCTTCTCGTTGTATTGCGTTCCATCGTCAAACTGCTCGACTTGGCGGAACTTTTCCCGCGTTCGCAGCCGTTGGAAGTCGAACTCGGCTGCGGCGATGCTTCATTCCTTGCCGATTACGCCCGGCAGCATCCGGATCGGAATTTCATCGGCGTCGAGCGGCTCCTCGGCCGCATGCGCAAGCTGGATCGCAAAGGCCGCCGCGCCAGGCTGACGAATTTGCGCGGCGTGCAGATCGAATCGTCTTATTTTTTGCAATATCTTTTGCCGCCTCATTCGGCATCCGCGTTGCACGTTTATTTTCCCGATCCCTGGCCGAAGAAAAGGCACCATAAAAACCGGCTCATCAACGAATCGTTTCCGCGACTGGCCCGGGCTGCGCTCGCTCCGGGGGGCGAGGTTTATTTGCGAACCGACGATAAAGATTATTTTGCCCAAATGACCGGGGTGTTTGGCGCGAGCAGGGAGTTTCAGCAGATTGAAACGCCGCCGGTGCTGGCGGAGTTGCTCACGGATTTCGAGCGGGAATTTCGCGCACGCGGAATCCAGACGTTGCGCGCGGCGTATCGAACAAAATTGTAGAAGCCGGCATGAGAAGGCTCTGACTTCAAAATCGGGAATCGGAAATAAATGGAGCCTCGTTACCCCGGCGGCTACAAATTTTTTTACACATCAATCACCGGCCCCTCGTCATCGGATTTTTTGGGCGGTGGCTGGCGGCGCGAAAAGGTGACTCGCGTGCTACCTGTGCCGGTCAAAATGTTCAGCATGACCGACACGACGCTGATGATAAAGGCGCCGAAAAACGCCGACCAGAACGTGTCCACCGTGAATTGCAGTCCCCACAGTCCCATCAGCCAACCGATGCCATAAAGCAGCAGTGCGTTGATGACGAACGTGAACAGCCCGAGCGTGAAAATCAGCAGCGGCAGCGCAAAGAACATCAGGATGGGCCGGATGAACGCGTTCAGAATCCCCAGCAGCGCGGAGGCGATCAACAAATCGCTCCAACGGCCGAAGTGGATGCCCGGCACGATGTAATAAGCCACCAGTACCGCAAGGGTATTGATGAGCCAAACTTCCAAAAAACGCAGAGATCGTTTTGTTCCAGACTGCATATTCGCATGATAAAAATCAGGGCTCCACAAAGTGCGGCAACTGGCATTGAAAAACAAGATGCAAACAAATTGGCATGAATGGCCTGTGAATAACTTTTCGAGGTGACCCCGTTCTGAGGCACGCGGTATGCGTACTTTGATGGGAATATGCACAAAAACTCATTCGATGCCCCTGAAACTCGTAATGAGGTTGAAATAACGCTTGATGGTCTGGCGGTGGAACTGCCGTTCGGGCACCACTCCCTTAACGCCATTCGCTGCCATCTCGAAACGCTTGCCTTGGAAAGACACCGCATTCTATATTCCTTAAGCGTTGATGGGCGGCCGGTAAACCTTACCCTGCCATTGCTTAATCAAAGAATTTTTTGCCGCGTCGAGGCCGGGACAGTCGCTTTGGAAGAGACTTCTCTCCTGCTGCTCAAGAAGGCGTTTCAACAAACTGATCTCGCCCGGGAATGCGTCGAAATTGCTTTCACACTTGTCCTCATCAACAATGGCCGGGTGGCGCATGAGGTCTGGTGGAATCTGGCCGCGGTTCTCAAAGAGCCGGTGATTACCCTGAGCCTGTTGCCGGAAAATACTTGCGAGCCATTTGATAATCGCACGTCGCTTGCCCAGCTCCGCAAGTGGCAGCTTGAACAAATCGCCGCCATTATCAGGGAGGTGAACGAAGCCTGCCAATCGGAAGACACCATTCCGCTCTCCAACGCGCTGGAAAACCGCGTGCTGCCGTGGCTGCAAAGCCTGAGTGAACTCATCAGCCTGTGGCATGAAACCACCCTGGCCGGTTCGCGTCTCGGCATCAGTAGCGCGGTTTCTTGATCCAAAACGAACGGATCCTGCCGCGAAATTCTTCGGTGTGAACCTTTGGCCTGCTACAGGTTTGCTTGTTTGACGCCGTGTCCGGGATTCATTACCGCGTTGACTCGAGTGTAAAATATAACCCTGTCGAGCAGCGGGCAGGAGTGGGGTTGAGACGGATCACCAGCCTCGACCGTTCAAATGCGGCAAAGCAGCCAATAACAAGATGATTAATTATCGTTGCGTCTTCGGCTTTGTCACAGGTGCGGAAACGTCTTCGGGCATTTTGGTGTTGTCCTCAATGACTTTTGACAGCAAGGCCAGAGCGTGACGCGCCTTCTGCTCCTCCGGAGTCAGGTTACTCCCGCTAGCCAGGCGGTCCATGCGTTTTTCGACTTCTTTCAGCGCGGTAGCCCACTCGTCAATATGCTCTCTCAACGCCTGGCCTTCCGGATCGTTTTTCATGCAGTCAGCAATCACCTTGTCGAAATCAGGCAGGACCTTTCTGATGGCGTCCCGATCGCCTGCGTTTTCCAACAACGTCTTGATCTCGGCTTTGTGATCATCAATCAGCTTGTCAATCTGATTGCCCAAATCCTTGCCAAGCGAATTGCAATACCCCTCATACTCCGTTTCCAATGACCGCTGCAATTCCTTCCGGTAAACGGGCAATTCCCCGATCAGATAGTCGGGCACCTGGTGGATGATGTGGGGAATTTCCCACTCGACCTTCGCGGCGAGGATCGGGCCATCTTTCACGGCGTGCTGGGTCAGCATGCCGCTGGCGACCTCTGCGGCATCGATCGGCCGGAAAAACCTGACCATGATGGTGCTGATGGTGCCGATGTAAGCCCCGACAAATAAAATCAGGACAATGCAGATAATCTGCGTGCGTTTGAGGAGTTGCCGGGCTTTGGGCAGTTCTTGGGCAAGATAAGCGGCCACAACTGCTTCCCCGGTCTGGGCGGCTTCTTTAGGAGCTGCGGCAGGAGATGGTTCTGTTTTCATTTCTTTGTCTCCTTGGTCTTTTTAGGTTCAGGCTTCTTGGATGGCACGGCCTTGGCTTTGGCGGGTTCTGGAGGAGCCAGGTCTTTGAATTCATGGACGAACACATCCATGAACATAAAAGCCACCTGCCAGGCATCGACGTCCTTGCTGACACCAACCGGCTCGGTTTTTTGAATTTTCTCGAGATTGACCAGAATGCTTTGGACGGAGTTTAAATGGGGGTTGAATAGGTTCTCGCCACTCTGGGCGAATTGGTCGCTGGCTTCGAGGGCCAGGTTGTTCAGCAAAGTGTCTATCTGCTTGTCATAAACGCCGGGAAACATATTGCGCAATTTGCCCTCCCGCTTTTGCAGGACGCCGCTGACGGTCTGGTCGAGAACTTTTCCCGCCCGAACCGTAAGCTCGTTGCCCATTTGATCCAGTTCGTTCAGGGCGACATCGGCAACTTCCGGCGCGCGCCCGTTGATTTCTTTCAGTTCCTTCTCGACCGCCGGTTTAAGACGGTCGACCGCACGCCCGGCGATTTTCTGGACGATGGGCAGGAGGTCCCGTTGCAGATTGGTGCTCAGGTTGCTGACAAACACCTCCTGCCGCGGGCCGGCGAGGGTGAGGCTGTAAACCGACTCAATGATGGCACTCACGCCGGCAATCACGATGGCGAGCATGGCGATGATTGTGAGGAGGCGGAAGCGGTATGTTTGGCGATGGAGTTTTTCCAGTTCTTGGATGAGTTGTTTGGCTTCTTCTGTGCTCATAATTCAATTATTTTAGTGCAACAGTTGGAAAACGCCTTAACTAACGACTGGTAATAACGGGATTGGTACCAATCAGCGAACGTGCCTACAAGTAAAATCTGCATAAATATTTAAATGTTACTTAAGAAGCCAAGGTCATCTTTGCTGGGAAAACATACGCTTTTCAACTGCTTGGCGGATTCATGTAACTCATCACCTGCACCGTTTCCCTTCCTTCACCGGCTGGCAACTGTTGATGATGCGCCCCAAATCAGGCCGGGGAGGGAGGCTGTTTTCCGGTGCGAATCGGCGGCAGGCCGCCGACTTCCGCCAGTGTTGGATTGCGCGGGCGATACTCGGGCAGCCGCTGGCGTTTTGACGCCGGCTTCGAACGATAATGGTGCGAATGCCGCTGACGATGGTGCGTGCGAAAAACCGCCCACGCGAAAACCGCCAGTGCAACCAGGAAAAGGGCGCCGAAATAAAAAAGGACTTGAGCAACGGTGGATCCGGAGGGAATCAACGCCCGAATTGAATTCTCCTCACCGATACGAAATGCGCCGGCCAAAAAACCTGGAGTAATCATGGTTGACCAATTTCCTTTCCCGCCGGAACGGCTTTGTCTTTATCGTTGCAGGTGTCCGCGCCGGTGTTCAAACGTTGCATTTGACAGCACAGAACGTGCCGGGCATTTCTCATCTGTCCGGCGGTTTTTGGGGTCAATCTGAAATATTACGCTCAATACGCTCAAGCATGGCTTGGCCGGTCTTTCTTCCGGTCAATTGCCGGTTGGACTTTCGCCTCCCTGACCGGTCGGCCGCCGTCAATCATCCGTTTGAGTTCCTTGATCTGGTCGCGCAGCAGGGCGGCCTTCTCGAATTTAAGCTCGTTCGCGGCGGCAAGCATTTCGTCTTCGAGTTCGTTGATCGTTTCGGTGAGGTCCACGTCCATGCCGGCGTCGTGGAGGACGGCATCGGCTTCCTTGCGCTTCGATTCGTAGGTGGCGAGGCTTTCCTCGACCGCGCGACTGACGCTGCGCGGCGTGATGTTGTGCTTGCGGTTATATTCGAGCTGACGCTTGCGGCGGTATTCGGTGACGGCCAGAAATTTTTTAATGCTGTTGGTCATCACGTCGGCGTAGAGAATTACTTCGCCGTTGAGATGCCGCGCGGCGCGGCCGGCGGTCTGAATCAGGCTCGTCTCGCTGCGCAGAAAACCTTCCTTGTCGGCGTCAAGAATCGCCACGAGCGAGACTTCCGGCAGGTCCAGGCCTTCGCGGAGCAGATTGATGCCGACCAGCACGTCAAATTCGCCCTTGCGGAGGGCGCGCAGGATTTCTACGCGCTCGATGGCGTCAATCTCGCTGTGCAGATAGCGCACGTTCACGCCTATGCCGCGCAGATAGTCGGTGAGTTCCTCGGCGGTGCGCTTGGTGAGCGTGGTCACGAGCACGCGTTCCTTAGTGTCGGCGCGCTTGCGGCATTCCTCAATGAGGTCATCAATCTGGCCTTTGAGCGGTTTGAGTGTGACCTTCGGGTCAACGAGTCCGGTGGGACGCACGACAAGTTCCGTGACGCCGGGTTGCTGTAACGTAGCGCAGGTGTCTCGCCTGCTTCCTGATGAATGCGACTCAAGCTGTGCAGGCGGGACGCCTGCGCTACTTTGCCGTACCCACTCGATTTCCCGCGGCGCGGGGGTCGCGCTGACGTAAATCGTCTGGTTTTGCATGGACTGGAATTCCAGAAAATTCAACGGGCGATTGTCCAGCGCGCTCGGCAGGCGGAACCCGTAGTCCACGAGCACGGTCTTGCGCGAGCGGTCACCTTCATACATCCCGCCGATTTGCGGCACGGTGGCGTGCGATTCGTCAATCACCAGCAGATAATCATTCGGGAAAAAATCAAATAACGTGCAGGGCTGCGAGCCGGGTGCGCGCCCGGCGATATGGCGCGAGTAGTTCTCGATGCCGGAGCAAACGCCCATTTCCTCCATCATTTCCAGATCATATTCCGTCCGTTGCTTGATGCGCTGGGCTTCGAGCAGCTTGCTGTGTTTCTCGAACCAGGCGATGCGTTCGCCAAGCTCTTCGCGGATGGCGAGGATGGCGCGTTTCATCTTGTCGCCGGTGGTGACGAATTGTTTCGCCGGGAAAATGGTGACGGCGTCGAGCGGCTCAATTTTGTTGCCCGTCAACGGTTCGAATCGCGTGAGGCGTTCGATTTGATCGCCGAAAAATTCCACGCGCAGCCCGTCTTCGCGCCCGGCGGGGCGAAGTTCCACCGTGTCGCCGCGCACGCGGAACTGACCGCGGATAAACTCGATGTCATTCCGGTCGTAAAGCAGGTCCACGAGGCGCGCGAGGAATTGTTCGCGTGACAATTCCATCCCGACGCGAACCGGAATGACCATGGCGGTGTAATCCTCCTTGCTGCCGATGCCGTAAATGCACGAAACGCTGGCGACGACAATCACATCCCGGCGCGAGAAGAGCGAACTCATCGTCGAAAGCCGCAGCCGCTCGATCTCCTCGTTTCGGCTCGAATCCTTTTCAATAAACGTGTCCGTGCGCGGGATGTAGGCTTCCGGCTGGTAGTAATCGAAGTAACTGACGAAGTATTCGACGGCGTTGCGGGGGAAAAAGCCCTTGAACTCGGCGTAAAGCTGCGCGGCGAGCGTCTTGTTGTGCGAAATGACCAGCGTGGGCTTGTCCACGTTCTTGATGACGTTGGCGACGGTGAACGTCTTGCCCGAGCCGGTAACGCCGAGCAGCACTTGATGTTTCGCGCCGGACAGCAAGCCGTTAGTCAGCTTCGCAATCGCCTGTGGCTGATCACCGGCGGGTTGGTAGGGCGCGACGAGTTCGAACATGCCACGCGAAAGTAGGAGCGGAGTTGCCGGCTGTCAACGCAGGCTTCGAGATTGAAATGGCGATGGGTTTGCGTAAGCTCCGTGGCCACAGACCATGAAAACCTTGTTCACGCTGGCGATGGTTGCTTCGTTCCCGTTTTTCCTGCACGCGGAAATGTCAGCGCCGATTCCGCTCTGGCCGAACGGTGCGCCCGGTGCGCTGAGCGGCACGAGCAACGATATCCCCACGCTCACGCCGTATTTGCCCTACTCCATCCTGCCGGGCGGGACGACTGGTGCGGCGATGGTGATTTGTCCGGGCGGCGCCTACGGCCATCTCGCGCCGCATGAGGGAAAGAATTACGCGCTTTGGTTGAATCAGCATGGCGTGACCTGCTTCGTGTTGAAATACCGGCTTGGTACGAGCGGCTACCGGTATCCGGCGATGCTGCAGGACGCGGCGCGCGCGATGCGGTTGGTGCGGGCGCGGGCGGCGGACTGGAAGATTGACCCGAAGCGCGTGGGCATCATGGGTTCATCGGCGGGCGGGCATCTGGCGTCCACGCTGATGACACATTTTGATTTGGGCAACACGAACGCCGCCGACCCGATTGAACGCCAAAGCTCGCGCCCGGACATCGGCATCCTTTGCTATCCGGCCATCACGATGGGCGAATACGCGCATCAGGTTTCAAAAACCAATTTGCTCGGCACTCATCCGCCGCCGGAACTGGTCAAGCTGCTTTCCAACGAATTGCAGGTGACAACGAACACGCCGCCTTGTTTCATCTGGCAGACTTTCGAAGACAAAACGGTTCCGGTGGAGAACAGCCTGATGTTCGCCGAGGCGTTGCGTAAAAATCATGTGCCATTTGATTTGCACATCTACCAAAAGGGCAAACACGGTTTGGGACTCAACGACAACCCTCCGTTCGCACATCCGCATCCGTGGGCGAACGACTGCTTGTTCTGGCTGAAGGAACAGGGGTTTGTGCAGTGATTTGGCAAACAAAGCCGGCAGTTGCCGGTGTCTCAGTTTAGGAATTGGACAGTCTGACTAACACCAAGTCATGATGCTTTGGGGTGCCAGGGTTCGTTGATTCTCTCACCGGATTTCCCCCCAATTCTTGGCATTGGCTATGCTGGCAATTTTTAAGAAAGTGCTATGAATATTGTGAATCCGTCGAATCCTTTCCAAATCCCGTCTTGTTTGCAGAGGGCGGACAGTCAACAACGTCGTAGGGAGCGGTTTAAAAAGGGATTTATTGCTGCTGTGGTTGCCGTCGTAATCCTGCTGGTCGGGCTGTTAATTGAAGGCTGTATGAGCGAACAGACCACGACCCCGCCCCCGGCCAAAAAGGTTACACAATCAACGGGGGTGCCAGCGTCCTGGACAAACCCGGCTTTGATGGTGGAGCAGAAGCCAAAGCCAGTTCCGCAACCGAATCTTAACGCAACCACCCGGACCGCACCGCCCGTTGCCAGGGAGAATGCAGTGACCGCCACCCATCCCGAGACACTTTACGTGGTCAAATCCGGTGATAACTTGACCCGCATTGCCAAAGGCCACGGAACAACGGTAAAAGCCCTTAAAGCGGCCAACGGTTTGGAGAACGACCGCATCGTTGTCGGTGCAAAACTGAAAATACCCGCGGCTTAAGCACCGATTGTTTACCCTCGCCTGAAATCCTTCTCCAGGAAGGGCGGAATTAATTTCGTTTTGGTTTCATTTTCTGCTTGCTTTACCTGCCGTTAAGTCTATTTTCCCGTTTGCCTGAACGCCGCGGGTGCGGACCCGTCCTCTGCAGCAGTACTGCGGAGGGTGGATGTTCATTAAGGCTGAGAAACAACAGTTAACATACAACCTAACATTCAACCCTCCGTTGCCACGGCAGCGTTCGGTGGTTAGGCAATGGAGTCTTCGAAGTCCGTTTCATCGGACGACCAAGCCTCCCGCAGTTCAACCTGGAATAGTTATGCTCACGATGGAAGAAGCCATGAAGCAAAGCGCGATGCGTTTTGCCGTCGGCGAAATTGTCAAAGGTGCCATCATCGAAGTCCGCCCGAAGGAAGTTTTGGTGGACATCGGTTACAAAAGCGAAGGCGTCATCCCCACCAATGAATTTGTGGACGCCAGCGCGCTCAAGGTCGGCGACCAGATCGATGTCCTTATTGAAAAACTCGAGAACAAGGACGGCACGGTCGAACTTTCGCACGAAAAGGCCGAGTTCAAGAAAAATTGGGAGCGCATCCTCACCATTTGCAACGAGGGCGGCACGATTCAGGGCAAGGTCAAGTCAATCGTCAAAGGCGGCCTGGTCGTCAACATTGGCGTCGAGGCGTTTTTGCCCGCGTCGCAAATTGATGTCATCACGCCGAGGAACCTCGCGCAATTCGTCAACAACACCTATGAATTCAAGGTCGTCAAAATCAATCAGGAGCGGCAGAACATCGTGCTCTCGCGCCGCGAATTGATCGAGCAGGAGCGCAACGAAAAACGCGCCCGGCTGCTGGCTGAAATGGTGCCAGGCGACATCCGCAAGGGCACGGTCAAGAACATCACCGATTTCGGCGCGTTCATCGAGTTGAACGGCATTGACGGCCTGCTCCACATCACGGACATGAGCTGGGGCCGCATCAATCACCCGTCGGAACTCCTCAAGGTCGGCCAGGAAATTGACGTGGTCGTGCTCGACGTGAACAAGGAAAAGGAGCGCGTCAGCCTCGGCCTCAAGCAAAAAATGGCCAACCCATGGGACAGCATCGAGACCAAATATCCCGTCGGCGCGAAGGTCAAGGGCAAGGTCGTCAGCCTTGTGCCTTACGGCGCCTTTGTGCAACTGGAGATGGGGGTCGAAGGTCTCGTTCACGTCACCGAGTTGTCGTGGACCAAGCGCGTGGCCAAGCCCAGTGATGTGCTCAAACAGGACCAGGAAATTGAGGCCATTGTGCTCGGCATCAACCGGGAAGAGCAGAAAATTTCCCTTGGTATCCGCCAGTTGGAATCCAATCCGTGGGACAATGCCGAAGCGAAATACGCGGTCAACGCCCGGGTCAAAGGCAAGGTGCGCAACCTCACCAGCTACGGTGCGTTTGTGGAATTGGAAGAGGGCATTGACGGCATGATTCACGTGTCCGATGTGTCGTGGACGCGCAAAATCAATCACCCGTCCGAAATCCTCAAGAAAGGCGACGAAGTCGAGGCCGTCGTGCTCGAAGTGGACCGCCCGAACCAGCGCATCGCGCTGGGCATCAAACAGCTCTCGCAAGACCCGTGGGCGAACATTGACCAGCTTTACAAGGTCGGCGATGTCGTCACCGGCAAGGTCACCAAGCTCGCGAGCTTCGGCGCGTTCATCGGTTTGCAACACGACATTGACGGGCTCGTGCACATCTCGCAGGTCAGCGAGGAGCGCGTGGACAAAATCAAAAACGTGCTCAAGGCCGGCCAGGATGTGACCGCCCGCGTCATCAAGATTGACAAGGGTGAACGCCGTATCGGCCTTTCCATCAAGGCCGCCAGCTACACTGACGAACAGCTCAAGGAAGAGCAGAAAATATTCGATGCCCTCAAGCCCGGCGAAGACCTCGTGGCGTTGCAACACGCCTTCGACGCTGCCGACGAGGCCCGGGAGGACGAAAAACCCGAGTAATCACTCGAACAACTGAATTCACACGCAGGCGGACCACAACGGTCCGCCTGTTTTATTTCGGAGGGGCGAGCTCTGCGAGCCCCAATCATTCAAGAACTCGTGTAACTTCATCCCTTCGTGGAAACCAGCGAGCGATGCTGGTAATGCAGGATTTTGAACTCCGGCGTGTCGCGGATTTCTTCAGCCAGCACGAATCGGTCTTCAAACGGCGGGAAAAACGCATCGCCTGCCACCTCGCGTTTGACCAGCGTGAGGTAAAGATCGGAGCAGCGCGGCAATATTTGCGCGTAAATTTCCGCGCCGCCGCAGATGAAAATTTCATTGGGGAATTCCGACGGATCCAGCCGCTCCAGCGAGTTGAAAATCAGCAGGTCTGTCTTTTGGTCCTTCTCCAGTCTGCTGAAATGAAACTGGTAGGCGCGCTTGAGATAACGGCCGCCGCGCCACTCGTGATACTCGCCAAAAATTTCCGGATGATTTTTGATGAGCCGCTGTGGATGCCGCGTCAGGATCAGGTTCTTCCGGTTTGGCAGCGGCTGGCCCAGGCTTTCAAACGTCTTGCGCCCCATGACGATGACGTTGCCCATCGTCATTTTTTTGAACCACTTGAAATCCTCCGGCAGATGCCACGGAATTTTGCCGCCCGCGCCAATCACGCGGTTCAGCGACATTGCGGCGATGGCCTTGAAGTGTTTCATTTAGCTAATGCCACGTTTTGCGAGGAGAGTCTTTAGCTCAACAACAGCACTTTTGCATTTGCTGTAATCCTCCTTAATTCGAGCGAATTGAGTAGCCATCCATTTAATATAAAGTTTTCGTTTTTCCACCAAGTAAACGTCATGCGGTGCGAATCGTAATTGCGATTCAATTTGATCCACGTTAGAAATATAATCGTTATTGATTTTAAGATCCTCAATGAGCCGTTTGGTCTCGGCGTAAGCGAGAATTATTTGCCGAGAGACTTTACTATCAATTTTCCCTAAATGGACTGAATTATTGTGAAAAATGGTGAACCAATCTTGGGTGAGCGACAGTCGAACCGACAGGGTTTCACTTTGTTCAAGTTCTTTTTGATATTTTCCCATTCCATCTTCATACATTTTGCCCAAAGTTTCTAGCTCATAGAAAATTGCCCGCAAAATTTTTTCTTCAAATTCATTTTCGTCTTTCACCCTTCGGCGTTTTTCAAGAAGTTGAATCACCACACCGGCGATAATGCCCGCAAGTGCGGCAATGAAACCGCCTAGAATCATGTCCGGCTTAAACCATTTGTTTTCTGTTGCTTGCCTCAGAATATTCAAGGTTTCTTGTTCGGGTTTGACGACGATAGTGTTCGTTAGAGTAATAAGAGTCGGCTTGACGATTTCAATTTTGCTTTGGAGTACTTGTCTGGGAGTGGCTGTTGGCAGATGATTTGTCTGACAAAAGAGATTTCCGGCCAAAAAAACGACAGCGAATGTTAGGCCGCCGAAGATATTTTTTATTTTGCTCATTTGGATGACCCCTTAATTTTTCTAAACCGCTATCGGCGCTTTGATGGCCGGATGGGGATCATAGCCAACCAGTTCAAAATCCTCAAACTTGAAGTCGTCGATGTTTTTCACCGCCGGATTCAATTTCATTTGTGGCAGAGGACGCGGTTCGCGCGACAGTTGCAGCTTCGCCTGTTCGACGTGGTTGCTGTAAAGATGCAAATCGCCGAAGGTGTGGATGAAGTCGCCTGGCTTCAGACTACAGACCTGCGCGACCATCAGCGTGAGCAGCGCGTAGCTGGCGATGTTGAACGGTACGCCCAGGAAAATATCAGCGCTGCGCTGGTAAAGCTGGCAGCTCAACTCGCCATCAATCACGTAAAATTGGAACAGCGCATGGCACGGCGCCAAAGCCATCTGCCCGATTTCGCCCGGATTCCACGCACTGACGATGTGCCGCCGGCTGTCGGGGTTCTTTTTTATCTGCTCGATGACCTGATCAATTTGATTGAGCGAACGCCCATCGGGTGTGCGCCAGTCGCACCATTGCGCGCCATAAACGCGGCCCAGGTTGCCGTCCTTGTCCGCCCATTCGTCCCATATCGTCACGCCGTGTTCGTTGAGATATTTGACGTTCGTGTCGCCGCGCAAAAACCAGAGCAACTCGTAAATGATGGATTTGGTGTGGACTTTCTTGGTTGTGAGCAGCGGGAAATTTTTCCGCAAATCAAACCGCGCCTGCGCGCCGAAGACAGAAAACGTGCCCGTGCCGGTGCGGTCAGCCTTGGGTTTTCCGTGCTCCAGAACGTGTCGCAGCAAATCGAGGTACTGAATCATCGCGGAGAAAATTTAACCACGAAATAAGCGAAGAAAAAAGAAATTTAGCCAAGGAAAATCTTTTTAGCCATGGATGAAACACGGATTGAACACGGAAAGCTTAACTTAATTTGTTCAAATAACTTTCGCCTGCGCCAAGCGGAACACATGACGGGTCGTGTTGTGAACCATCATCGCCAGTTTCCAGCTTGAAAGTTTCCCATGCAGCTTTTCGGCGTGAGTCTTCACCGTAGAATTGACTTAACCATTGTTCAACTTCCCATTTTGACGATTGCGCCAAGTCCATTCTGTTCCAAAATCGTAAAATCATTATTTGTCGCGGCGTCGGCATCTGTTCTCTGGCAAGCGATTCGTGTTGCTTCGCCTGTAATTGTGGAATGAGCATTTCTGCATCCGCTCTGGAAAGTTCTGCTGGCGGATTTCCACCAAGGTCACGAATGTATTGGAATTGCTTTTCGGTTGCTTTTGTAGAACCCAATAATTCTTGTATTAAGTTTGAGGCATCCCATCGCGTTATGTCTGGCGGTGGGTTTCCACCAAGAGCGCGAATGTATTCGAGTTGTCTTTCGCTCGGTTGGCTTTTTAATTTTGATTGTAGCGCATACGCTTCTGCTCTTGTTATTCCGGGCGGAGGATTACCTCCAAACTCACGGATTCGTTTAAGCATAGACTTTCTAGCCGGTAATTTTTCTGAAAATTCTTCTGAATTGATTTCTGCCATCTGAATACGCCTTGGAAGAACTCGGATAATCGCATTTTGCATTTTGTCTGCGTTTTCAGGAGTTATGTTTCCATAACTCAAAACATCTCTCGTAATTTCCAAGAGAAAACCAACCGCTGGAATTTCAGAATCAGCTTTTGCTTCCAACCATTCGTTTAATCGGCGCACGCCAGCGTCAGTGCCAAAACCTTCTTTTTCAATTTCAACCAGCAAGCCAATCAGTTCTTTTACCAGTGGAGTCTCACATTGCGCTTTTGTCAGAATTACCGTCTTTGATTTCTGCGAGCGGGGCGTTTGCTGGTCTGTTGTAATTTTCTTTTGAAGTTGTTTCGCTTTGATGAACGCTTCCAGCGTGGCCGGTGTAAAGCGAACGCCGGTTTCAGGATTCATCAATTTGAAACGTGGGTCGGCGATGTAGCGCCGGGCGTCATCAAGACTCATTGCCATGTCTTGGTCGCCTTCATGGTATAATTTGGCAGCTATATCATCATTTTGGTGTTTGCCAACTGACCTGATTTGATCTTCGGTCAAGTCTGGCGCACTCGCTGCGGGAAGTTCGTCGTCCACACGTTCCTGTAAAATTGGTATGAAAATTTTTGTTTCCAAACCGCAATGTGGACACGGCACGATGCTGTTCTCCTCGGCAAATTCATTCGCATCAAATTCAATATGTCCGTCGCAATGCTGACATTGGCAAGTAACGTAGCGAGGCGCAGATTGTTTACTCGGTTGGGTCATTCAAATTGCGACTTTATTTTGCCATCCATTTTCTGTCCAGCGTTCTTTGGCGCACGGATTGCATCTGTGAAAATCCGTGAAATCCGTGTTGTTGATTTTTGGAATTGAAATCGGCTCGCCACGCCGGGCATTTATTGTGAAACTGTGTGCGTCATGCGAATTCTCGCCCTTGATCACGGGACCAAGCGCATCGGCGTGGCGGTGAGCGATGAAACCAAAACCATCGCGCAGCCGCTGGAATTCATTCCCGCCGAACCGTTCGCGGATTTCCTGGCGCGGCTCCGGCAATTAATCCGCGAAAAAGAAGTCGAATTGATCCTCGTCGGCCTGCCGCGCAACATGGACGGCTCCTACGGCCCGGCGGCGGAAAAAGTACAGACGTTTGTCACCGCGCTGAAGGATGCCGTGGTCGTCCCGGTCAAAACCTTGGATGAACGGCTGACGTCGGCGCAGGCGAACCGGGTGTTGATCCAGGGCGGCGTGCGCCGGGACAAACGCAAGGTGAAGGTGGACAAAATGGCGGCGGCGATTCTCCTTCAGGGTTATCTGGATGGAATTTGAGCCACAGATGAACACAGATAGGCTCAGATTCTTTCTTTTTATCTGAGTTTCATCTGTGTCAATCTGTGGCTGAAAATGTCGGCTTTAAAAAAGTTCAAACTGACCATCGCCTACGACGGCACAGGCTATGAAGGCTGGCAGGTGCAGAAAACCGGGACCGGCGTGCAGGAAATCGTCGAAACGGCGCTGGGAAAATTGTTCCCGAGCAAACCGCGCTTGCACAGCGCCAGTCGCACGGATACCGGCGTTCATGCGCTCGGCATGGTCGCGCATTTTGAAATTCCCGGCGCCGAATCCAAAATGTCTGCGCGCAGGCTTGCGCTGGCGATCAACGCGTGGCTGCCGGAAGACATTCGCGTGTCATCAGTCACGCGCGCGCCGAAGGATTTCCATGCCCGCTTCGACACGGCGGGCAAGCAATATCGCTACTTTGTCTGGAACCACACGGCCATGAATCCGCTGCTTCGCCACAGCGCCTGGCAGGTTACGCGTCCGCTCAATTTAAAAGCCATGCGCGCCGCCGCGCCGTTGTTTGTCGGGCGGCGTGATTTTAAATCGTTCGCCGCCAGCCGGAATTACGAGATGAAATCCACCGTGCGCCGGCTCACCCGCTGTGACATCAAAAAGTCCGGCCCGCAACTGACGTTCATCATCGAAGGCGATGGGTTTCTTTACAAAATGTGCCGCGGCATCGTGGGGACGCTGGTGCAGATCGGCCTGGGCAAATTTCCGGCGGATGAAATCCGGCGGATGCTGGAGAAAAAGGACCGGCGCGTGGGCGGCATGACCGCGCCGGCGCATGGGTTGGTGCTGTGGAAGGTATTTTATTCAACGCAAAGACGCAAGGACGCCAAGGCGCTAAGAAAATGAGAACAGAATTTAAGAACGTTGTGTGTAGCACCCGCCTCCGGCGGGTTCAATTCGGCGTCCCGCCGAATTGCCACGATGCGCACACGTTCGGGTTTGCCCGGGTAAACAGTGGCAATCTGTATTGGCAAACAGTTTCGGGCGCGACGCCCGAAACAACCCGCGAGACGCGGGTGCTACACTATAATTACCCGATGTTTTCGTATTTTCGCTCCTTTGTTGTTAATTTGAAATGAACATAGTTTTGGTTGAACCGGAAATCCCGCCGAACACGGGCAACGTGGCGCGCCTTTGTGCAGCCACGAAGACGGCGCTGCATTTGATTGAGCCGTTCGGATTCAAGCTCGATGACGCGCAACTCAAGCGCGCGGGCATGGATTACTGGCAGCACGTCGAATGGCATCGGTGGCCGAACTGGAAGGCGTTTGAAGAGAAACTTCCGGCGAACGCGCGGTTCTGGTTCGTCGAATCGGGCGGGCCGAAGATCTACACCGAGGCTAAATTCCTGGCGGACGATTATCTGGTTTTCGGGCGCGAGACCGCCGGGTTGCCGAAGCAGCTGCTGGAACAAAGCCGTGACCACTGGCTGCGGATTCCGATGTTCAACAACAAATCGCGTTCACTGAATCTGTCGAACTGTGCGGCGCTGGTATTATTTGAGGCACTGAGACAACAAAGATTCAAGGGCGAGATTCGTTAACCAGTCAACTCACTTTGCTTTCCAACCTTTTGACTTCTTCTTTAATCAGTTCCGTCGTCCGGTGTTTGGCCAGATAAACCTGGTCAATGGATATGCCGAAGGTGGCGGCCACTTTTTCGGGTGGCCATTCCTTGTTCACATACAGGTCGAAGATTTGATACTTTTGCGGGTCAAGCCGGCGTTTGACTGTTGCCATGGCGGCATCGAGCAGGTTCTTTTCCCATTCCGCGTTCCACAGCGCGTCCAAATCCCGACATGTCGGATCGGCCACTTTGTCCACCGTACGGGTGCCGGTCGCGGTGTCCTCGGAAGCTGGATGGCCGGCGGCGAAAGGACCGCGCTTGCGGAGCTGGTCGGTAATGCGCCAGCGGGTCATGTTCAGGAGCCAGGTCTTGAAGGAGCCAATCGCTGGATCATATTCAAAGGTGGGCATGTGCTTGGCGACCGAGATCATCGTTTCCTGCACCACGTCCTGCGCTTCGGCCGCGGTCAAGCCACCTTTGATGGCGACGCCATAGATGAGTTTCCAGTACGTGTCAAAAAAATCCTGCCAACTCGACTGATCCTGCCAGTCTTTGAGGCGTTGAATCAAAGTTGCGCGCGTCGGAATCAATTCATCCATCGGCTCTGCCATGTAACCAGTAATGAGGTCTTGAGTCGTGGTTGGCAATAAAATACACCGTCATCCCGAAAAAAGTTGAAGAAAAAGGTGTTATATGTTTGTCTGGGCTCCATTCATCGGTCAGATGCGCAAATTTATAAAAACGCTTGAACTTATTTCCTAAAGCCGGTCGCGGCCTGGTGCTGGCCGTAATTTTTTGGGGTTTCTTGGCTTGCGTCGAGGAGTCTTGTGCGCAGCCGATGGCCGGCGGTGGGGCCACGAACGAAATTCGGATTGTGGAACTTCAAGGCACGGCGGAGGTCGCTGCTGCCACCGCCACGATCTGGATGCCGGCGCGAGCCAACCAAATTCTGCGCCCGTTTGACCGGTTGCGCACCGGCGCCAACAGCCGGATGGCACTCCTTTGGTCGGATCGGAGTGTGGTGTCTTTCGGCGCTTTGACGGAACTCGAAGTGTCGCCGCCGGATTCAGCCGGTGCGCAATGCGGGCTGCATTTGCTCCGGGGCATTGTCTCCTTTTTCCATCGGGACCAACCGGGACGCATCCGGGTCATCACCCGCGGCGCTGTTGCCGGCGTGGAGGGCACGGAATTTGTCGTGGCTGCGGATGAAACGGAGCGCACGACCCTGTCCGTGATTGACGGCGAGGTTCGGTTTGGCAACGAACTAGCCACACTCCTGCTGACCAACGGCCAGCAGGCCGTCGTCGAGCCGGGCCAAGCTCCCGTTCGCACTGCCGGGTTCATTGCCAACAACGTTCTGCAATGGTGCTTTTACTACCCGGCGGTGATTGATCCGGCTGATTTGCCGTTCACGCCTGAAGAGCAACAGATCCTCGGCGAATCCCTCCAAGCCTACTGCTCGGGCGATCTGCTGGTGGCGCTGGCCAAATATCCCGCCGGGCGACAGCCCGGCTCCGCCGCCGAGCGGGCTTATTACGCCGGTCTGCTGTTGAGTGTCGGACAGGTTGAGCTGGCCGAAACGGTGCTTGCTTCATTGTCCGGTGCTGATGCCTCCAGCCGCCCACAACGGATTGCCGCGGCGCTCCGCCGGCTCATCGCTGCTGTGAAGCGACAGCCGAATCCTGCGGAGGCCCGTCTGCAACTGGCCACGGAATTTCTGGTGAACTCCTACTATGAACAGTCGCGCGCCATCCCCGGAATTTCATTGCCGGCCGCGCTGGATTCAGCCCGGCGGGCCGTGACCAACTCGCCGGATTTCGGTTTTGCCTGGGAGCGGGTGGCGGAACTGGAATTTAGTTTTGGCCGTACCTGCCGCGCGTTCGACGCCTTGGACAAAAGCCTGACGCTCGCGCCGCGCAATGCCCAGGCGCTCGCGTTGAAGGGATTTCTGCTTGCTGCGCAAAATCACATTGGCGACGCCATTGGCTGGTTCAATCAAGCGCTAGCCGTGGACTCCGCCCTCGGCAACGCATGGCTGGGTCGCGGTCTGTGCCGCATCCGCCGCGGCGACACGGCTGGCGGGCGCGAAGACCTGCTGGTGGCCGCGGCGCTCGAGCCGCAGCGCGCCGGGTTGCGAAGTTATCTGGGCAAGGCTTACGCGGATGCGGGCGATTACCCGCGTGCCACCCGGGAGCTTCAACTGGCGAAAAAATTGGATCCCAACGACCCGACGGCGTGGCTTTATTTTGCCTTGCTTAACCAGGAGAACAACCGGATCAACGACGCAATTCGTGATTTGGAAAAATCGCAGGAATTAAATGACAACCGGAGCGTTTATCGCTCACAATTGCTGCTGGATCAGGACCAGGCAGTGCGCAGCGCCAATCTGGCCGCGATGTACAAGGACGCGGGCATGGATGATGTGGCCGTGCGCGAGGCGTCCCGCGCGGTGAATGATGATTACGCGAATTATTCCGCGCATCATTTCGTGGCGGACAGCTATCATGAACTTGTTGATCCGAACGGGATTGGTCTGCGGTACGAGACCCCGGCCAAAAGTGAATATCTGGTTGCCAATTTGCTGGCCCCGGTGAGCGCCGGCATGTTTTCGCCCACCATTTCACAACAGGAATACTCCCCGTTGTTCGAGCGCGACCGGCTCGGGGTCGTTTCGAGCACGGAATATCTGAGCCGCGGGGCGTGGACGCAGTCGGGCGCGCAATTCGGCGTGTTTGGAAACTTCAGCTACGACGTGGAGGCATTCTATCGCACCGACCCCGGTCAACGGGGGAACAATGACATCGAAGAGCGGCAACTTTCTCTAACGGCCAAGCAGCAGATTACGCCGCAGGACAGTGTTTATTTCAAGATCCAACAATACGAGGCCGAAAGTGGAGACCTGTCCCTATACTACAGTCAAAACATGGCCAGTTCGACTTATCGGTTGAACGAAGAGCAGAACCCGATCATTAACCTCGGCTATCATCACGAATGGAGTCCTGGGATCCACACTTTGTTTTTTGTGGCCCGACTTTACGACAAGACCTCTGTCACCAACTTCACGCAGTCTTCCCTCTTTGAAGGGTATGACGATATCCCCTCTTTGATTGCAGCGGAGAACATAACAATGAGCGAGCATTTTACGGGCAAATTGGAAATTTATTCGGGAGAACTGCAGCAGATTTGGGAAGGGTCTTCACACACGACCATTGTCGGCACGCGCATCCAGTACGGTCATTTTCATACCACCGTTCTGCAAGACAATCCATCTTACTATGTTGCCTCTTATTTTCCCGAACCTCCAGCACCATCTTTACAACAGGACATTACCTCCCTGTTCAAGCGCATCAGTTTTTACGGCTATCATCAATGGCAGATTTTCGAGCCGCTGCAATTGATCGGCGGACTGGCGTATGACCGGATCACCTACCCGGAAAATTTTCGGAGCGCGCCAATTTCAGGAAACGAAACGACGGCGGATCAGGTTTCTCCCAAGGCTGGCCTGATTTGGACGCCGCTGGATGACACCGTCTTCCGTTTTGCCTATACCCGCTCACTGGCCGGAGCGAGTCTGGACCAAAGCTACCAAATCGAGCCTTCACAGGTGGCGGGTTTCGTCCAATCGTTCCGCAGCATCATTCCCGAATCCATCGCCGGGGCAAATGCCGGGGCCGAATTTGAAACCTACAACTTTTCTCTGGAACAAAAATTCAGCACCGGAACTTACCTGGGCATTTCCGGTGAGATATTGAACTCCACCGTTCATCGGATTGTTGGCGCATTTCAATATTATCCTTACTCCACCCTGCCGGAGTTGCAGTTTCCCGTTCCATCCGAACTGCGCGAACATTTGGATTATCAGGAAAAATCACTGCTGTTCACCGCCAACCAGTTGCTGGGCCGGGAATGGTCGCTCGGCGCGCGCTATCGCCTCACGCAAGCGGTATTGCATGACGATTTCCCCGATGTACCGGTCAGCCCGTCCTATATTGATAATCCGATAATTCCAAGACAGCGGACCGAGGGGGTTTTGCACCAATTGAGTTTGTCGGCGATTTACAACCATCCCTGCGGTTTGTTTGCCCGGGGCGAAGCGCTCTGGGAGGCGCAGTCCAACGAAGGCTACAACCCCGCAGAACCGGGTGATGAATTCTGGCAGTTCAATGCGCTTGTCGGCTATCGTTTTCTGCATCGCAAAGGCGAAGTCACGCTCGGTTTGCTCAACCTCACCGACCAAAACTATAATCTCAGCCCGCTCAACCTTTACAACGAACTGCCGCGTTCGCGCACCCTGACCCTGCGCCTGCAGTTGAGTTTCTAGGCAAAAAAACCGGGCCGAACTTTGGTTCCGCCCGGTTTCTTTTTGGACGCGTATTCTCGTTTTCCAACCGCGCCTAGGGATTAAACCCGATCAGGACGATGGGATAGTTGGTTGTCGGCACATTGTTGGGGAAATAGATTGAGAACCTGTAACTGGAGCTGATTGGCGGGTTGGGAATGGTAACACTGGTTTGACCACACCCACTATCAAAACTTCTCCCCTGATATACGACTTTTGTATCTGTCCGTCCGCTGCCATCGGAAGCCGTAAAGATGGTTGTCGAGTTGGTAGCGGGCGACCAACCCCAGCCCTGTGAAACTGTCTTGGTATAATTGACGTAGCCGGCGTAACTGCCTGGACAGGTTCCTTGGGTGCCGCCACTGGCTTTGGGTGCGCCGTACAGAGTGATCTGGTCTCCACCCATGACAGAAGAAGTCATCACATTCAAAGACGCCGCGCGGGTCGGCACTGCATCTCCGCCACTCTGGGAAACATTACATGAGTATGATGCCGCGTCACTGACCCCGACGTTCTCAATGGTCAAAGTGCTGTTGGTTTGTCCCTCAATGTCAACTCCGTTGGACTGCCATTGATAACTATCGGCATTGATTGCCTGCACCGATAATACGGCATTCGAGCCCACGGTAACGGCTTGGTCTACTGGTTGAGCCGTTATCGTTGGAAACTCAGACTGATCAAGAGCGTCGGTCGTTTGGGCCTGAACACTGTTTCCTGTAATGACCACCAATCCTGTGATTGCTACCAATGTGATAATGTGGGGGATTTTTTTATTCATAGGTTTTTTTGGTTGTTTGCTGTCATTCTCCCTGCGCCCGACAACCCCTAGAATCTGTACAGCAGTTTTTCTACTCTCAGGCGGATACTGAGTAATACGCAATAACCAGGCCAATCTTTCAGACATTTTGGCTGAATTATTATGATGTAAAGACAGAACCGATTGGCCGCCACGCGTCATTCATTTCCCTCTTTTCAACTGATGGTGTGAAAAATCGCTGATTTCCCCGCCATATTTTTCTAAACTCAGGCAGCGGTGAAGGTCAAAGCCATCGGACAACATGAATTTTTCAAATCCGCGCTGGGGGCGGCGTTGGCGGTGCTTTGCGGTTTAATGTTGTGGAAGATGCCGCTGGGTGAGCCTTGGGTGAACGCCAGCTACGATTATTTGTTCCGCTTCGGCGCGCATGCGGCCACCAACCGGGTGACCCTGATCCTGATGGATAATGAGGCGTACGATTACTTTCACCAAATGCGCGGACAGCCGTGGGACCGCGGATTGCACGCCCGGTTGCTGAACCGGCTGGCGGATGATGGTTGCCCCCTCGTGGTATTCGACGCTTTCTTTCGGCAACCACAACCACACGATCCCACGCAAGATGAAGCCCTGGCCGAAGCGATGCGGCGGCAACACAGCATCGTGTTGATGGCCGAGCAGGCGCAAGTAACACACCCGACGCTGGCCGGGGCGCAGCCCATCCTGCCGTCAGAACCATTTCTCAGCGCCGCCGGAACGAATTGGGGCGTCGCCTGGCTGGATCCCGACCTCGACTCGATTGTGCGCCGACATTGGCCATTTCCATCGCCGGGTACTTATCCAAGCCTGCCTTGGACCGCCGCGCAACTGGCCGGGCCGCCGTTGAGTGAGGTTCCGCAGGAACGGTGGTTGCGCTACTATGGCCGCGATGGCGCATGGACCAGATTGAGTTACCGGTTCGCGCTGACTCAACCGACGAACTATTTCCGCGGTCAGATTGTATTCATCGGCACGGCGCCAAAAACATCGGTGCCCGATGGCGAAACCGACAAATTTCGCACCCCCTATGCGCGCTGGACGGGAGAATCAACCGGTGGCGTGGAAATCCAAGCCGGCTCTTTTCTGAACCTGATGAATGGCGACTGGTTGCGGCGGCCGGCTTGGTGGTTGGAGGCATTGGTGCTGGTGACCGCCGGATTGTTGCTGGGCGGCGGATTGTGCCGGGTGCGCCTGCTGGTGGCCTGTGCGGTTGCGGCGGTGGTTGCCTTGGTGGTGGCATTCGGGGCGATTTCCTGGAGTTACTTCACCAATTATTGGTTTCCCTGGTTGGTGATTGCCGGCGGACAAGTGCCCTGTGCCCTGGCTTGGGCGCTGGCAGCCGGAATGCATCACGCGCTCGAAAAAAGGACAGTTTCAGTTTCCCTGTCATTTCCCCACCCTGCGGCTGCCGTCGAGACCCTGCCGGATGCTCCGGATTACAAATTGTTCAATCCCCCCTTTGGCGAGGGTGCCTATGGAAAAGTCTGGCTGGCGCGGAATGCGACCGGACAATGGCGGGCGTTGAAAGTGGTCTATCTGGCGAACTTCGACCAGAACACCGATCCCTACGAGCGCGAATTCAACGGCATCAAAAAATACCAGCCGGTTTCCGACAAACATCCGGGCCTGTTGCGCGTTGAATTTGTCAGTGAGAAGCAGGCGGGATATTTCTATTACGTGATGGAGCTGGGTGACCCGCTGGAGCCGGGTTGGGAACAGGAGCCTTCCACCTACAAACCGCGTGATTTGGTGAGTGAACGCGCCCGGTCCCGTGGACGGAGACTGCCGGTGCGGGAATGCGTGCGGATCGGGCTGGCCCTGAGCGACGCCCTTGATTTTCTCCATCGCCAGGGGCTTACGCATCGCGACATCAAGCCGCAGAACATTATTTTTGTAAACGGCCAGCCCAAGCTGGCGGATATGGGACTCATCACCGAAATCAGGCCTCCCGACCAGGAGCGAACATTGGTGGGCACGCCCGGCTATATGCCGCCACCACCGGAACGTCCGGGCACACCGCAGGCGGATATTTATGCCCTGGGCATGGTGCTTTACGTGCTCAGTACCGGCCGCAATGCGGCTTATTTCCCGGAGATTGCCACAACCTTGGTTGAAGGCGGGGATCCGGCGGATTTCTTTCCGTTGAACAACGTCATCCTCAAGGCTTGTCAACCGGATCCGACTCAACGTTATGAATCGGCATCGGAGATGCACCTCGCCTTGGAAAAGGCCCGAAAAGAATTGGAACCGGATTGAACATCGGTTCCTTGCACCCGCGATTTTTTCAAAAATTTCAACCAGCCGGGCGCGCCGTGTCCAGACAGCTCCGCACGGTTTTCGTAAGGCTTTCCAATGAAAATGGTTTGGGTAAAATATGACTGTGGGGTTGAATTTTCCCTGGCAGATCAGAATTGTACCCACTCATCAGTATCACTTTCAGACTCGGCCGGTCCCCCCTTAATCGGTCTGCCAATTCCCAGCCATTAAGGCCGCCAGGCATGATGAAATCGGTCAGCAACAAATCAATTTGTGAAGCGTTTGTCTTCCAAACATTCAAAGCTTCCAGACCATTGGAAGCTTCCCATATTTGATAACCTGATCCTTCCAAAAAGCTTCGCGTGACTGTTCTGACGTCAGCATCGTCTTCGACCAACAATATTTTTTCATGCCCACCGGCAGGAATCGCTTTCGTTTGAGGTGTTGATTTTTTTGCCGCGCCGGAAGCGCTGGCTGGCAGAAAAATTTTGAAAGTAGTTCCATTCCCAACCTGGCTGGATACTTCGATCCAGCCCCGATGTTGTTTGACGATGCCATAGACCGTCGCCAGGCCGAAACCGGCGCCTTTGCCGGCTTCCTTGGTGGTAAAGAATGGTTCGAAAATCCGCGGCAAATATTCCGGGTAGATGCCCGTTCCCGTATCGCCTACTGCGATACAGACAAACTTGCCAGTTTGCGCTTCCGGATGGGTTTCAGCGTGGGAGGCATCGATGCTGACGGCCTCCGTGGTAATGACAATTGACCCACCTTGAGGCATGGCATCGCGGGCATTGACGATCAAATTCAGGAGAAGCTGCTCGATCATGCCGATATCCGCGTTGACGAAGGGCAGATTCTCGGCGCAACGGCACTGTAGGGCAATTTGCTCGCCAATGACACGCTTGAGCATTTTGGTAAAACTGCTGATGACGTGGTTTAGATTGAGGGGTTGAAATTGAACGACCTGTTTCCGCCCGAAAGCGAGCAATTGGCGGGTTAAATCCGCGGCGCGTTCGGTGGCGTCGGTGATCTGTTTAAGACATTGGCGGTTTTCCTCCTTGAGTTGACTTTCATCCATCAGCACCAATTGAACATTGCCATGGATGACGGTGAGAAGGTTGTTGAAATCATGGGCGATGCCGCCGGCGAGTTGTCCAATCGCTTCCATTTTTCGCGCCTGATGCAATTGTTCCTTGCGCTGTTTTTGTTTGGTGATGTCTTGTTTTACAGCGATAAAATGGCTGATTTCTCCGTTGCTCCTCTGGATGGGCGTGATGGTCATTTCCTCGTTATAGAGGGTTCCATCTTTGCGCCGGTTGATTAATTCGCCCTGCCAGACCCGGCCCGTCAGGATGGTGTTCCAGAGTGCCCTGAAAAAATCGGCATCGTGTTTGCCGGAGTTGAGAAAACCGGGGGTTTTGCCCAGAATTTCCTCCAAGGCATAACCGGTCATTGCACAAAAAGCCCTGTTGCCGAAAAGAATTTTCCCCGCCGCGTCCGTCAGGATTATGCCATTGGCAACGGCCTCCAGGGCGCTGGATTGAACACGCACCCGCTCTTCCGCCCGTTGCCGTTCCTTTCGTTCGTGGGCTTCGCGCAACGCACGGCGGACAGCCGGCCCCAGCCGATTGAGGCGATTTTTAAGAACAAAATCCGTGGCGCCTGATTTCAGGCTTTCCACAACCTGTTCTTCTCCGATGGTTCCAGCGACAAAAATGAATGGCGTGTCCGGCTGAAGTTCCCTGCTGGCGCTGAGTGCGGCAATTCCGCTGTAAGCCAGGAGAGTAAAATCCGAGATGATCAAATCATATTGGGATTGTTCCAATGCCGCCTGAAATTCCTCTTTGGATTTTGCATGAGTTATCTGGCACACCAACCCCTCTTTAATCAACGTTTTTTCCAGCAGTTGCCGGTCGCGAAGGTTGTCTTCTAAAAGCAAAATGTGCATGGGACATCAGGGTTGTTTCTTGCAGGCGGCAGGCGGGTAAGGGAATAAAATTTCTGTTTCGTCCCGTTTCCGTTGTATGGAATCCGTGCCATTGCTTTTTTATTTTATGAATACCAGCCCCGTCCTTATTCCCTTTACCCTTTTATCCCTAGCCCTGAGGATCGGGGCTGGTATAAAACGTTGCCATCGCGGCTTCACGATTGATTTGCAACCATTCGCGATCGCTTGTTTTCAGTGAAACCGCAATGTCGGTTAAAATTACTAACACCGCACTACAGCTCTTACGTTTGTAAATTCAGAATCTTTCAAAAATTTTCAGCTTCGACAAAGATTGGGCAGGTTGGTTTTTCGTCTCGGGACCTAATTTTGAAAAATCAAGCAGGCTGACCGAAAAAATATTCGCCGTTGTCACCCAAACAGGCATGGGATAGGGTGCCCATGGTCGGGGCGGTTGGCGCAGTGGTAGCGCAGCTCCTTTACACGGAGACGGTCGGGGGTTCGAATCCCTCATCGCCCACCATCTTCAAGAGTTGCCTTACAGAAGACGCTTTCGTTGCGGCATCTGCTTGCGCCTTGTGCTGAACCCATCCTGAAAATCCTTCGTGAGGTTTATGAGATAATATAAATGAAATCCTGCGCTTGGTTCCCCAAGAGGCATTTTCAATGGCGCGTTCACGAGCACGGCTGCGTTTTAAGTTGTTGGAGACGACCGCGCAGGGCGAAGGTAAGCGCTTTGACAGTGATCTCCGAAGTGAGGAACGGCTTTCCCATCAGATCGTCGCCACCGTTGCGAATCATTTGTGTGCGCGCGTTGAAGTCGCTCTGTCGGGTGACAAAGACCACCGGAGTGGTGCGGTTGGGAACGGTGTCGCGAATTCTTGAGCAGACCTCAAATCCGTCCATGCCGGGCATTAACACGTCCAGAAAAATCACGTCGAATGGTTTTCCCAACGCCAGGGCAAGCGCCGTCTCTCCGTTCTCCGCGCTTTCCGGCTTTTTAAAAGCCGTTTGCAGGGCGCCGACGAGAGTCCGGCGTGCCACGAGATCATCGTCCACCACCAACATGTGAATCGGCGGATTGATGGCCAGGTCCGCTTTCATTCCCGGTAAACACAAGTCATTGAGCAAATCCACTGCGGTGGCCACAGTGGCCAGCGTGGATGGAGTGGCATGCCTGGGATTCTGCAGCATTTTTCTGAACAGCCCTTCCAGTGCGGCACTCATTTGATAAGCTGGATGCACCACCTTAGGGGCAGGCCTGGGAATCAATGAATTCATGCGCAGGAAGCCATCCACCAGCAAGGTCTGTCGCGTTACCTCAAGGAAGCCATCCACCGGCAAGGTCTGTCGCGTTTCCACATTCGAGATCTGAAGCATTGTCTGACAAAGTTCCCGCAGCGGTCCAAGTTGTTTTGACGCGCGGGCCAGGAAGGCATTGGTGATTTCGTCCATCTCCGGCGGTGGCGGCGTTGAAAGCGGCGGTCGCGCGGCGATGGTGAAACTTGGAACGGGACGCGGACTATCCGTGACCGTCACCAACAAATCCGCCGTGTCCCGGGTCTGGTCGGGTTTCGGGAGAGGTTTCTGAGTGTGCCCCCGGAGACGCCCATGCAACGCGAATGTGAGTGCCTTGACGGTGACTTCAAAAATGAGAAACGGTTTCCCCATGAGATCGTTGCCGCCGCTAAGGGTTGACTTGCAGCGCACGTCGAAGTCGCTCGGGTGGGTGACAAAGACCACCGGAGTGGTACGGTTGGGAACGGTGTCGCGAATTTTTGTGCAAAGCTCAAAGCCGTCCATGCCCGGCATTTGCACGTCGAGGAAGATGACGTCGTAAGCTTGCCGAGTGGCCTGGGCCAAAGCCGCTTCGCCGTCCACTGCGAGGTCCGGCTGGCTGAATGCTTTTCCCAGCGAGTAGGACAGGGCCTGGCGGCTTATCCAATCGTCATCCACGACCAAAAAACTGAGGGGACGATCCGTCAGGAGATCCGGCTGCAATCCCGGCACGCACAAGTCGTCCAGCAAATCCAGGCCACCCGCGACGGTTCGCAGTGTGGAAGGCGTAACGTTTCTGATTTTTTCGGTGAGCTGTTTGAGCAGTCCCTCCAGGGCGGAAGCCGCCTGCCACACCGGAAGCGCCTCCGGCAATCCAGCCTCGTCTTTCAGCACGCCCATCTCGAAATACAGATTCGTCAGCAATTGTTGCCGAACGGGGTCGCTCGACTCCCGACTGATGTCCTGAAGAAGCTTTCGCTGCGTGACGAGGAGCTCTTTGGCCCGCACATAAAATTCGTTGATCGGATCGTCCTTCCCAGGCAAATCGGTGCGTGGTGATGCAGCCGGACCGACTCGGAGCGCCTTAAGGAACCCGGCAAAGGCTTCTTCCTCCGCGCGAACTCTTGCCGAAAGATCCCTCCCGGCGGCCGGGGCAAGCACCCACGGGTTGAACTGCTGGTTGATGGCAACGAGAACATTGGGGGCAAATCTTCGGACAATCAGAACCCCGGTAAGGACGAACGCGGCGGCGAAAAAAAACATCTGCAATACGTTTCCGGACGAGGCGGTTGGAGGGGGTGATGGGGCAGCCACTATTTTCGGACCATTGACCAAACTCGCAGTGGCGGACCTTGGAACATTTTCGCCAATCGCATCAGGAATTGGCACACGCTTGCGGTAGCTCTCCTGGCGTTCCTTGGTGGTGCGTTGGTCTATGTCCCATTGAATGGATCCCGGCTGCGGTGGTGGCGTCTCGAATTCGCGAGTATTCGTATCCGTGGCTCCGGGCAAGGGAAGGCACCAAAGTCCGGCCGTAAAGAGAATCAGGGACGGCTTAATCCACGACGCGCGTGCCACACCAGGAACCATCCGATGGGCGAAGCCTTTCGCAGCCATTTTGAACTGATTTATCAGCCCAAATGGAATCAGCCGGGCTGCCGCTTGCGACCGCAAGGCAACTGCCAATCTGTCGCATGCTGATTTCGGTCCCATTTTTTCTGGTCATGCATGAAGTTCAACCCGTCCGGCGAACTTTTCCGCTGGCTGCGGAATTACGGCGCCACATTTTGGCCGGGAGCCACGTTGGCCCATTGACTACGAATCACCAGCAGCAAACTTGGTGTCTTCGGCGGAAGCTTGGTCGGGTCGTCGAAGTTGGAGTCATAAGCCCAGTTGCGGGTGGGTGGATCATAATAGTGTTTGGTGTAGTTTATTCCGTTCCAAACATTGGTGGCGTAGAGGCTCGGAAACATTTTCACCATCGAACCATTATAGGTGAATTTGATTGTTCCCCAGGATTCCAGAAAACGCGGAAAGTTTTCCATGCCGCCGCTGTACTGACCCGAGGTCGTATCGACGGTCCCGGTCAGAAAGGCGGCGTTGACTGTGGTGGGTGCGGCACCTTGCATGCTGGCGCTGTTCCCGTCCTGCCAAGCGTCGGAAAGAATTGTGATGGCGTCGCCCACCAGCGAAGCTGGCCGGGTGGTGGAGGTGTTGGTGGTTCCGAGATTCGCAGTATTCAGTTGGTTGTAGTCGCCTTGAACGTAAAGCGGACGTCCCGTGGCCACGGTAAGCCCGGTCGTCGGCAGTTGAAGTCCATTGCGCACGCGAACAGCTCCCAGGCTGGTGGCCGGCAATGTGCGCTGGTCCCATACATATACGGAAGTCAGATTCGACCCAATGAGTGCGGAGCGCAGATTGGAATTGGTCAGGCTCCAGGCCGTGAGCTTCCCGATATTTATATCAATGGGCTGGACCGTTTTGCCCTCACGCGCGTCCCAAAAGCTGTTTGCGGTCGAGACAAACGCCTGCAACTCATTAGTCGGAATTAGGGTCTTAAAGCCATTAAAATGCCCGCTGGTTGCGCTGACCACCCAATTGTTCGAAACGACCAACAGCATGTCACACTGATTGTAATACCGCAGCCGCCCGATGGGTGAGTCGGGGTCTTCGCTGGCGGAGTTCGGCGGCTCGATGATTTCCCGGATAGCTTCCGGGGTGTTGGTGGTTCCGATGGGCAGCGTCAATGCCGAGACCGGAGAGACTTTTTGGTCCGGATGCATATAAACCACACTGCCGGCCGGTGTGCCTGGTGGTGTGCCGCGGGGATCGAGCGGGTCCCGATGAAACAGGATGCTCTTAACGGCGGTGACACTGGATTCAAACGTCAGAGTGTTGTCCGGTTCGACATAGAGTTTCCCGTTGGAATGCACGCGTCCGGTAATGTTGAAAGGCTTGCCGCAGCCGATTTCCATTTCACCTGAGGAATACATGGCGAACTGGAAAATGGGGATGCTGGCCAATTGCAATTGCTGAAGCACTCCAGCAGTGACTTGCTGCGGACTGGCAGTATCCTGCGCGTGTGACACGATCGTGTATGTCGAAGCAAACCCCTTCAAGCCGGCATAAGTCGAGTTCGTCACGATGTAACTGGTTCCAGGCGAGCGTTGCACATAAGTCTGGCCAATATTACCGTTGCCATCATCGAATACCCATGTGCTCCAGTACGAGGAGTCCGACGATGTGGGCACCGTGTTCTGGCGATAGAGGCTCAGGTTGTTGCTGACCAGACTTTCGCCGCCGTACAGGAAGTCCCGGCTAATCTGGCTCACCACCTTTTCCGTGGCCGCTTCTGCCGCCGCGACCGACCGGTTATATTGGATGGAACGGTACGTCAATCGGGTGTTGCTGGCCAACCATGACATCGCCGCGGCCAGCAAGGCCAGGGCAACGGCGCTCATAATCAGCGTCAATATCATGGCGTTGCCGGTTTGTTTCGTCCTTTGAGTTGTAGAGGTGGTCTTCATGTTCATTGCAAGGCGCGCCGGGTCATGGAGGTTTCCAGTTTGTAATAATCCGCGCCCAGCATGAAACGCGCAGGTTGATTGAATTCAAGAGTAAGGTGAATCACGCGGTTGTTTTCGTTGTTGGTCAGCACATTCCCCGAAAAGTTTTGCGCGGCAAATATCATGATGTTGGTGATCGAATCGGCCAGAACCTCAGCGGTGCCCGTCTGGTCCGTGGTTCGCCGGAAGGTCTGATCCGATGGATTGACAAAATAGATGATGTAGTTGTTGGTGTTCGAGGTCGGATAAATGAGGAGGGCGGTGCCCTGCTGCGTTTCCCCATCCAACAGTCCCTCGAAAACACCGTTCGTCGTAATATTGCCGACCCACACGGAATCACAGCCGCGGACTTCAGCCGTTATTTTTTCGATCGTTTCGCGGGACCACGTCGTGACGTTAAGCTTGGTTTCAGTGACTTGAAACATCTTCAAGCCAAACAGATTCGCGGAGATGACTGCCCCGATCACCAGTAGAAACACCGTCATCGCAATGAGGATTTCCGGCAAGGTGAAGCCTTTGTCCGGCATTGGACATCTGCCGCAGCCTAAACCTGAAAATGGAGCTTGAAGCTTCATTGGTCGGGGGCTCGAATGGTTTCAATTGTGTTGGTGATCACCTCGGCTCCCCTGAATTGCCAGATGCAATCCACCCGAATTTTCTTGATCGGTGGGGTGAGTGAAATCTGGGAAATCGTCGTCTGAATTGTGGCAGACGTGCCCTCTGAACCTGATCCGGGCATATCCAATGAGACGACCTTGTCGGGAAAATTCGTGGCCACCAACTGGTCCACGGTCGGCCAAACGGATGTATCCCATTTGGCACTTAGTGTCTCCTCGATGCGTTCCATCGCCCTGGCGCTCGCCGCCTGAACCAGTTCGGCCTTTACTGCGGCCGTCGTGCAGTAGATATACCCTGCGACGATTCCCCCCACTGTCAGCCCTGTGATGGCCAAAGCGATGACCACCTCAACTAGCATCATTCCCGCCCGGCCTCGCGGCGGGAATTGAACGACTTTTTGATTTAAAAACCTTGTTTTCATCGAATTATGACCTGCCCGTCAACCGGAGCATTAGCTTTGCCTACGCAAAGAATTCCCCTTAAATTCCAACTTTCCGGGGCAAATTCAGCACATTTCGGTCCAATTAAAAAGACAACGGGAGTATGTACTTAATGCAAATTGGCAGGTATCATTAGGTGCAAAAATAACGGTCTTGTTTTGGCTCTTAAATGAGAGGAATCGTCACCCCTGTTCGTCACCCCCAGCGGGAAAAATTGGATCCAATTGGGTCCATTTGAGTACACCTTCTGGTAACAGGAAAACAGCAGAATCAGACCGTCAGTCCAAGTGATTCCCGATAGGACCAAATGAGTCCAAGAAAACCCGGTCTTCGTGTAAACGAGACGCGCTAGCCCCTGCACCAAGCGCCCGACCAAAACCACCTTATCAAAACTGCGTCGGTTGGCAATGTTGGACGAGGCGCTTCACTTTTTCGCAATCAACGTTCCATCCCGCCGTAAACGCATTTTTTGTTCCCGCCATTCAACGGTATTTCCCAAAAACGCGCCGGCCCAAATCGCCGCTTGCTGCAAATCTTTTACCGGCACCAGCCACGGCGGCGCAATGTTGTCGCGCGATTGCATGAATCGGTGCTGGAGATTTTGCGCCAGGACAATGCGGATGAGCAAACAAACGACAGCGATGAGCGGAGCGTAAAGTGTTTTCGACGAGATGAGCGATGCGATCAGCCACAGCAGCGGCCAGAGCGAGGCGTTGGACAGGATGCTGAAAAAATACGGCATGGGCCGGCAGACGCGGATGGTGCGTGCCCAGCGCAGTTGATGTTTCCAGACATCACACCAGTTCACTGGCGCGTCCCAACATTCCACAACGACGGGGCAAAGCGCGATGCGATGGCCGCGCTGCGCGATGCGATGGCCTAGCTGATAATCGTCCGCGAGGCAATTCGCCAATGCGGCGAAGCCGCCGATTTCTTCGAGCAATTTGCGGCGCGTGAGCATCGCCGCGCCGAGGGCGAAGTCGGGCGGCTTGAGGTTGGTGGATTGCAAAACCTGGCTCCAGAAATCTGCGTTGATGGCAACGGCCTCGCAACGCATGGCGGTCGTCGCGGGATTCGCCAGCCGGTAAAAACAACTGACCAGGCCGTTTTCGGGATCGCGCAGCGGCGCGACGACGTTCGCGAGAAAATCCGGAGGCACGCGCACATCGGCATCGCTGACAAGAATCAGCGGATATTTGGCCAGCCGTTCGAGTTGAATAAGGGTTGAGACTTTGCCGTTGGCGCCGAGTAATTCAGCGCAGACGACGAGTTGCGCGTCGCGACCGGGATTTTTTTCAATGAGTTCGCGGGCGATTTTGCAAACCGGATCACTGGCGTCAGCGACGCCGAAAAGAATTTGAATCCGGCCGGCGTAATTTTGATTAAACCAGCTTTGAAGCGATTCGGCGGTGGTGGCGTTGCAGCCTTTGAGTGGTTTGAGGAGGGTGATTGCGGGCCTTCGCTCCGCCGCGAGCGTCGGAGCTTCGTCCACGCAGCCCGGGGTGAAAGATGGTTCAGGGATACGCTGGTGCAGCGGAAAGTGCCGGCCGGCGAGCCATTGCCAGAGCACAAGGGCAAGACTCAACAGTGCCAGGGCAGCGAGAATGGCTTCGAGAAAATTCACCGGCGGAAAACAAACCGCAAATCAGGCGTTGCCGCCAGACATTTTGTTTTCGGGATGTTCGTCGAGGACGAGCACGCCATGCGGCGGAAGGTCGTAGTTGCCGGAAAAAGTGTTGCCCGTGAGGAAATCGTGCATGGGCTTGTAAAATTGGATGCGCACGGGCGAGTTTTGGTGGTTGAGCAAAAAGAAGACGCGCGTGCCCTCCTTCTGGCGCATGCTGACTTCAATGTTTTCAGGAACTTTAAGCAGGGGTTGCAGGCCACACATCTGCCGCAGCCACGAAACGAGGTCGTTATAAAAATGCTGGTGGCTCATTGTGCCGATGTAAATGGCTTTGCCGAGGCCGAAGTTGTTCATGGTCACGGCGGGATGTCCGGCGTAAAAGTCCTTCGCGTAAGTCGCCAAAATCTGGCAACCCTTCGGCTCGATGATGTCGCACCAAAGCCGCGCCGGATGCAAATGGCTGGTCGGGAACGCACCTTTGAAGGTGAGGTGATTTTCCTCGCCGGGTGGAATGGGGTCGAATTCCAAAACTTCCAGGCCGAACATATCAATCATGTCATTTGGGTAGCCGGTGTCGGGCACGATGCAATTGGCATTGACGAGGCCGGTGTTGAATGTGCCGACGAGCGTGCCGCCATTTTGCACGTAAAGTTTGAGCCGGTCAGCCTCGCCGGCGGACAGCAGGTGCAGTGATGGTGCGAAAACGATTTTGTATTGCGAAAGGTCTTCCGTTGGCCGCGCAAAATCCACGGAGATGTTGCGGTCGTGAATGGCGTTGTAAATGAGTTGAATGTGCTCGCGGAGATTGAAAAATTTGTTCGGCTGCATCGGCTGTTGCAGTATCCAGTCGTTGTCGTGCGTGTAAAGAATGCAGGCATCGGCCACGATCCTGGTGTCTTTGATGGCGGGGGCGAGCAATTTCAACTCCTCGCCGATCTGGCTGATTTCCTTGAAAACGCGGGTATTCCCTTCCAGGTGGTGCGGCAGCACCGCGCCGGAAAATTTTCCGTTCCCGATGCGCGACTGCCGCCAGCGATAATAAAACACGCCGCAGGCGCCGCGCGCGATCAACTGGTAGGTGAACAGCCGGATGACGCCGGGACGCACGAGCGAGTTGACATCCTGCCAGTTGACCTGCCCGGCTTTTTGTTCGATGACCCAAAAACTGCAATCGCCGTCGGGGGTCTTGATATCCGACTTTTTCAGCGAGCGGAGGATGTCTATGTCGCAGGCGAGTTCGGAGGATTTGGTTTTGATGGCCGCGTTGCTTTCAACCGAAACGAAGTCCACGGCGGCGGCCATGTCGAAGTGATCGAATTTCCGGCGGAGCGCGCGCAGGTTGACGGTGACGGGATGGTCGGGGCAAATTTCATGCAAAACATCGGCCTGCATCCGGACAAAGGCAATGATGGCATCGCTGCAAAAACGGTTCCAGTCCAGCTGTAGCGCAGGATTGTGCGCGGTCGGCGCATACATGGGCATCGGCACTTCGTCGAAGGAGGAAATAATCTGTCCACAATAACGCAAACCCAGGCAGTTGTTGAGGCGCTCGATGGTTTCGTATTTCAACTTGAGCCAGTTTTGCCATTCCAGGCGCGAATCTTCGTTGAAAGACCACTCGGTTTGATGACCACCGAGACCGCTGTCAATCTGCCAGGCAATCAGTTGGGGATGATCACCCAAGGCCTGGGCCATGTTTTCAACCAGGCGCTTGGAGGCATTCCAAAAAACGTCGTTGTTGAAGCAAACGGCGCGGCGCGTGCCTTCGTGCTTGACCCGGCCATACTCGTCGATCGGTAGAATTTCCGGATGTTTTTTGGCCAGCCAGATGGGCGGCGCGGCGGTGGGTGTGCCGAGAACGACTTTGATATTGTGCTGCTCCATGATGTCCATCACGCGGCGGAGCCAGAGAAAATCGTATTGGTCCGCTTCGGGTTCGCATAGTCCCCAGGAGAATTCGCCGATGCGGACAACGTTGATGCCGGCCGCGGTCATCAATTCAGCATCACGTTCCCAAGCGCCCTCGGGGGCGTCGGCGGTGCCGGCGTAAGGGAATACCCACTGCTCAGGATAATAGTCAGCGCCAAAAAACATAACCTTGACTCACGGCTTCAATCGGAGTCTAAAAGCAGACCGCCGCACATGCAATCTAAAAATCGCAGATGCGCCTCCACCTGCGGCGCCGAAGTAGTGGACCAAAATGTAACTGCTGGAGTGACGTTAGGATTGTGGTTTGTTGACAGCGGTATTTGTATTAGATTCGTCCCTTTTCACCCCTGATTCCCAGCAATTCGCCCCTGATTTCAGCCGTTTCGTCCCTAATTTATTAATTTTTGGACAGTCACGCACAATACTTACGCGTTCATGTAACAAGGTGAGTTTTGTGATTGCCTTTTAAAAGCGGTCGCACGCTCCCCCCCCAAAAATTAAGCTCATGTCTGGAAACTGTCTAAAACTCAAGGTGTCAGGTTGTGTATTGTCGATACTCAGATGCTGCTCGTTCCTTTCGAACGCAGTGCATGCACAGACGCCACAGAACTTTAATATCGCGCTCAGGAAGGAGAAGTTGGTGATGTTTCGGAAGCAAAAGAAAATATTGTTTGCTTTTTCCCTGTTGTTGAATGCAATCCCTGTCCCTCAACTTCAGGCGGCGGCGATAACCTTCTCAGGTCCAGAACTCCTCGGGAAACCGACCGATACGTCAATTACAATCAATGTGGTTCCCCAGGCAAATGCCAACATATACTATGAATACGGCACAACTTCAGGAGTGTATACCAACCAAACAACGCCCGGACTTGCCGCCGCCAACGAGCCTTATGAAATCGTAATCAGCGGCCTTCAGCCCGACACACGGTATTACTACCGCATGCAGTATGAGGCAACCAGCGATCCTGGCAATTGGGTCATACGAAGCGAGCACACGTTCCATACGCAGCGTAAACCAGGCGATACCTTTACCTTCACCATAACTTCCGATTCACACGCCATGTTTAACACTGCCCATCAAAATGCGATGACAAACATCTTAAACGAGAACCCCGATTTCCATCTCGACCTTGGTGATACCTTCTCCACGGATAACACGACTTCTCAAAGTCAAGTCAATACTAAATATCTGGCGTACCGCGTGCCAGAGTACATGGGTCATATTGGTCATTCGGTTCCGATTTTCCTGTCGTCAGGAAACCACGAGAACGAAGAGGGCTGGAACCTGGACGATACTCCTTTCAGTATTGCCCAGGGGAGCATCCAGGCCCGGAAACTGTACTTCCCAACCCCGATCAACGATGGGTTCTATTCCGCCAATACCGATCCACTGGCGGCCATTAACGCAGCCATATATGGCGACCAGTACCGGGAGGACTATTATGCCTGGACCTGGGGAGACGCGCTGTTCGTTGTCATCGACCCTTTCCAGTACACGACGAACCTGCCGTATACCCCCACGGCCGGCGAAGGAACAGATGATACAAAAACCGGTAACCAGTGGAGCTGGACCTTGGGTAAACAACAATACCAGTGGTTCAAGCAGACCTTGGAAAACAGCCATGCCAAATACAAGTTTATCTTTTCCCATCACATGCTTGGCGGGATTACAAATGGACCTATCGGGGGGGCTGAAGCGGGTTACGTCCGTGGCGGTGCCGAGGCGGCTGCATATTTTGAGTGGGGAGGAAATAACGCTGACGGAACGCCGGGATTTTCAAGTCATCGTAATGCGGCAGACTTTGGTACGAAACCAATCCACCAGTTGATGGTGGAAAATGGCGTCAGTGCTTACTTCCACGGTCACGATCACCAGTATGTCTACGAGACGCGCGATGGCATCGTCTACCAGTTGGTTCCCCCGCCCGCTACGGGCGTTAACGCATTCAGCGGCGTCTATACTGCGGGTGATCATGGTACATACAATACAATCAAGATCCTGCCCAGCACGGGTCATCTGCGGGTCACAGTCACCCCAACTCAGGCGACTGTGGATTACATCTCATCTTCCTCCACCGCTGGGACGGTCAATTACTCATACACCATCGCTCCCAACGGACCAGCCGAGACGAACTACACCATCACAGCAACGGCCGGGGCCAACGGTAGCATCAGCCCCTCCGGCGCAGTGGGAGTTCCCACAGGAAGCAACCAAAGCTTCACGATTACCCCGAATGGCGGATATGTGGTGGCTGATGTGTTGGTAGATGACATCTCCCAAGGAGCAGTAACAAGCTACTCTTTTACGAATGTGGTTGCGGACCACACAATCTCAGCCAGTTTTGCGGTAGTTGCCTCTGGAGGCGTCATTACCTACTTGGGTGATGTCGGCGGTGTCTCGTCGAATACGCTTGGCACGAACTTGAATATCGCCGTGGGCGCAGGCGGGGTGGCGGCCGGGAACACCATCGTTGTCGGTTTTGCCTCCCGCGGTTCGTCCACCTACACCGCGCCGGTCGTTACCGATAGTAAAACCAACACCTACAGCCTGGCAACCAATGCCATCACCTATGGGCATGGGCGTTCGTACATTTATTTCGCCCACGTTAAAAATGCTTTGGTGAATGGCAA